>Ga0209437_100130_pt1 | contig 183731 bp, 171 predicted proteins | sample AraplaL_Cvi_mTSA_FD_184266 | JGI IMG/M metagenome (GOLD analysis project Ga0209437, IMG submission 184266) | Arabidopsis root microbial communities from the University of North Carolina, USA - plate scrape CL_Cvi_mTSA (SPAdes) (version 2) | ecosystem: Host-associated > Plants > Roots >...
GAATACTTTCAAAGAAAGGTAGCCGGTGGGAAAAATAAAATGTCTGTCTTAAATGCCGTAAGAAACAAAATCATACACCGAATCTTTGCTGTCATTAAAAACCAAATACCTTATCAAAATCATTTGCTTTTATCATAGAAATCGCAATGACGCGTGGAGTATGGGGGGAGTATAAGTTTAGGACGATGCTTTAATCAATCCACTCAAATTTAGTATATGGTACCAGTACCTCCGGTATCCGGATGCCTTTTTCGGTTTGATTGTTTTCCAACAGGGTAGCCACAATACGGGGTAATGCCAGGGCGCTGCCGTTAAGCGTATGAGCCAGCTGGGTTTTACCTTCGGTATTGCGGAAACGCAATTTAAGGCGATTGCTCTGGAAGGTTTCAAAGTTGGATACGGATGATACTTCCAGCCAGCGTTGCTGCGCGGCGCTCCAGGTTTCCATATCATAGGTTAAGGCAGATGCAAAACCCATATCGCCACCGCAAAGGCGCAGTACGCGGTAAGGCAAACCTAGTTTTTGCAGCAGGCCCTGTACATGGGCGCTCATCTGTTCCAAAACCTCGTAAGAGCGGTCGGGTTGTACCACCTGAACGATCTCTACCTTATCAAACTGGTGCAAACGGTTCAGTCCGCGTACGTGTGCGCCGTATGAACCAGCCTCGCGACGGAAGCATGGCGTATGCCCGCAGTTTTTTACCGGCAGGTCTTCGCCCTTCAGTATCACATCGCGGTACAGGTTGGTGATGGGCACTTCGGCAGTTGGTATCAGGTATAAGTTATCAACACCAACATGATACATCTGTCCTTCCTTATCCGGCAGTTGCCCGGTGCCAAATCCCGATGCTTCGTTTACCATCAGGGGTACGCTTACTTCGCTGTAGCCTGCTTTTTCGGCTTCGTCAATGAAGAAATTGATCAAAGCGCGTTGCAGTTTAGCGCCTTTATTTTTATATACCGGGAAACCGGCACCGGTTATTTTAACACCCAGTTCAAAGTCGATCAGGTTATATTTAGCGGCCAGTTCCCAATGCGGCAGGGCATCGGCAGGCAGCGTGGGTTTTGAGCCGTTTTCCAGCACCACTTCGTTTTCTTCGGGGGTTAAGCCTTTGGGCACAGAGCTGTGGGGCAGGTTAGGCAACAGAACCTGCTTTTGATATAGTTCTTCTTCAATAAAAGCCAGCTGCTCGCTTAGCTTTTTGATATCCTCTTTCCATGCGCCGGTTTTGGCTTTGATGGTTTCTGCTTCGTCTTTTTTACCCGCGCGCATCAGGTCGCCAATTTGTTTGGCGGCTGAATTGGCCTCGGCCGAAACGTTATCCATACTGGTTTGTGTTTGACGGCGTTTATCGTCTAACTGAATTATTTCATCAACCAGCTCGGTCTGTTTAAAATTTTTTACAGCCAAACGTTCTAAAACCTGTTCCCGGTTATCGCGGATATAACTAACTTGCAGCATTATTTTATTTTTAGGCAAAGATATAATTAGTTCATAGTTTATGGTTCATAGTTCATGGTTTTTCGTTTATGGTTCATAGTTGATTTGCAAAAACCATGAACTATTATCCATGAACCATGATCCCTAACCATGAACTATGAACCATCAACCATGAACGAAAAAGGTAAACTTTACTTAGTACCCACCCCAATTGGCAACCTGGAGGATATTACCTTGAGGGCCATACGTGTTTTGAAGGAGGCCGACCTGATACTGGCCGAGGATACGCGTACGTCGGCGCCATTGCTCAAGCATTTCGATATTCATCAGAAAGTGTTTTCGCATCATCAGCATAACGAGCATCAATCATCTAACGAGATCGTGAAATTTTTGCTGGAAGGGAAAAATATCGCCCTGATATCTGATGCTGGAACACCAGCCATATCCGATCCGGGTTTTTACCTGGTTCGTGAGGCGTTGAAGTTTGATATCGCGGTAGAATGCCTGCCTGGTGCTACAGCTTTTGTGCCTGCACTGGTAAATTCTGGTTTCCCTACAGATAAGTTTTGTTTCGAAGGTTTTTTGCCGCTGAAAAAAGGCAGGCAAACGCGTTATAAATTTTTGGCTGCCGAGGAGCGTACGATCATACTGTATGAATCGCCGCACCGTTTACTGAAAACACTGGACGAAATGGCGACTTATTTTGGGGCCGATCGCCAGTTATCCGTATCGCGCGAGCTTACCAAAATGTTCGAAGAAACTGTTCGCGGTACCGTAATCGAGGTAAAGCAATATTATGAAACACACCCTGCAAAAGGGGAGTTTGTGATCTGTGTGGCCGGTGCCGAAGCCAAAACATCAAAGAATAAATATAAAGACGACGAAGAGGAATAAAAACAGGGACTGTCACCCTGAGCCTGTCGAAGGACGCGCGCAGAGGCCTGCCCACCATGCTTCGACGGGCTCAGCATGACAGCCTGGGAAAGCAAATAAAAATAAAAAACATATCATTGCGAGGCACGAAGCCTCACCCAACCCTCTCCAAAGGAGAGGGCTTTAAAATGCTTTTTTGAAGTCTCCCTTTTTTGGGGAGATTTAGAGGGGGCTCTTGCTTCGCACCTCGCAATGACGATTGGGATATATTAAACAAATGAAAAAAAACCTTCCTTTAGCCATACTTTCCGGATTGTTGCTGTGGATAGCCTGGCCGCCTACACCTTATACTACCTTTTTGCTGTTTATTGGTTTTGTGCCGATGTTGCTGGCGATAGAAAACATTATTCAATCAACCTCAGCCAAAAAAGGGAAACAAGTATTCACCCTGGCTTTTATCGGCTTTTTTATCTGGAATACAGCCTCCGTTTACTGGGTGTACAATGCCCTGAAAATGGTGGGCGAACTGGTGGCTATTCCCATTACGCTGATCCCATACGCACTGGGGCCATTGCTGATGGCTTTGGCTTGCTGGCTGTATTACCGCTTAAGGTTAGTAACCAGCCGGGGCTGGAGTTTGGCAGGCCTGGTTTGCCTGTGGATAGGCTACGAATACCTGCACCAGAGCTGGGATCTGAATTTCCCGTGGATGACTTTGGGTAACGGCTTTGCGGTGAGCCACCAATGGATACAATGGTATGAGTATACGGGTGTTTATGGCGGTACTATTTGGGTATGGGTAGTAAACATACTGGCGTTTTTAATTTATATAGGCTTACGCGAAGCACAGGCAAAAAAGCTACGCCTGAAACTCATCAGCGCGTTTGTGCTGGTGATTTTGTTGCCGATAAGCTTTTCGTTATACACTTATTATAACTATACCGAACAGAAAAACCCATCCAACGTGGTGGCGGTTCAGCCCAATATCGATCCTTATGAAAAGGAGGGGAGTATCCCCGCCAATCTGCAGATCGATATCATGATCCACCTGTCGCGAAGTGTAGCCCAGCCGAATACCGAGTTTTTTTTATGGCCCGAAACCGCCATTCCGGAGTATATGAACGAGGATGGCATCAACAGTAATATTTACTTTAAACAGGCCCAATATTTTTTACGCAAATACAAAAACAGCACCCTGATTACCGGGGGTGAAACCTACCGGTTTTATAATAACAGGGCGACCCCAACAGCCAGTCCTACACAACAGCCTGGTGTATTCGCGGATAATTTTAGTTCGGCACTGGCTATTGAAAATAGCGGCAATGTACAGATCTATCATAAATCGAGACTGGTACCAGGGGCAGAATCGCTGCCATTTGGGAATGCGTTATCCTTTTTAAAACCTGTATTTGAACATTTGGGTGGTGCTACGGGGGCTTATGGCAGCCAGCCTGATGCGGGTGTTTTTTACTCACAAAGTGGTATCGGTGCCGATCCGGTGATTTGTTTCGAATCTATCTGGGGCGAATATGTGGCGCGTTCGGTACGCAAAGGCGCCCAGTTTATCGCTGTTATTACCAACGATGGCTGGTGGGAAAATACATCGGGTAAAGATCAGCACCTGGATTATGCCAAGCTGCGGGCCATTGAAACCCGGCGCTGGGTGGCGCGTTCGGCCAATACCGGTATCTCGGCTTTCATCAACCAGCGCGGCGACGTTGTACAGCAAACCAAATGGTGGACACAAGCTGCCATAAAACAGGATATCAACCTTAACTCCGAACTGACCTTTTATGTAGAGCATGGCGATTATCTGCCTAAAGCCGGGAGCTTTATTGCTGTTTTGCTGATTGGGTTTGTGGTGGTGAAAGGGGGGGGTAGGAAGAAGGCGGTGGCAGCGGTTTAAAGCAGTCTTTTTAAAAAGTTTGTCATCCTGAGTGGAGCGAAGGATCTATTTGCCGGTAGGCATGGCGTATACCCGCTCTTGGCCGCGGGAGGGCCAGTTACTTTTGTCGCCACAAAAGTAACCAAAAAGGCTGTCAGCAGAAATGCTTCTGTGCGCTCATGGCCTTTGCCCTGCAAATCAGGCAGAACCAGGGCTGCTAACCCTTACCTCCACTTCGTTCGCGCATTATCCCACGCTTCAGGCAAGGTTCGCTATGCCCTTGCAGCCGCACCGCCCACCATTGTTCTGCCCGCTTTCGCCCGAAGCTTATCTGCTGACGGGAAAAGGAAGAAAATAGTAAGTACATAATTTGGGCAAGCTACTAATATGCCAATCCGTTTGATGGGCACCAATAAAGTAATGAGCCACTGAACCACTGAACAAAGATGCTACTCCTCGTTTCTCTTCAAAATAAAAGCCATCAGATCATTGATCGGTTGTTTGATCACCTTGCCGGTTTTTACACCCTGCTGATGGCAAAGCGTAGTTAATTCCTCCGCAAAAAAATAAGCGATGGACCCTACAAAATGACATTTATAGCGGTGATATTCCGGGTACGATTTGATGTTGCTGTCAATAAATTCCAATAAGCCTTTTTCAAGTAGTTCCTGCCCGTAGGGCGTTGTTTTTATTTCGCTTACAAAACGCGAGAACGAGGCCAGGTAGGTATTGGCATTGGGCCGTTGATATACGTTCTTGATCACGATCTCTTTATTCAAGCCGTAGGCTTTGTTAAATGCCTCGTTGATATCGGCGGGCATGTTGCCGTACAGAAAATCGGTGATGAGGGCTTTGCCAAACCAGGTGCCCGAGCCTTCGTCGCCCAAAACAAAACCCAGTCCATGCTGCCCGTCGTGTATGTCTTCCCCGTCGAAATACGAGATGTTTGACCCCGTGCCCATTACACAGCAAATGCCTTTTTCGTGCCCGCAGGTGGCATAAGCGCAGCCTAAAAGGTCGCTGTCGACACTTACAAAGGCTTTGGTGAACAGCTGGCTGATAGCGTTTGAAACGATCTCATGCCTGTCTGGACTGGAGCAACCGGCTCCGAAAAAATATATTTCGGCAATATCATTGGCATAGGCTACCATATCTGGCGCCTGGTCCTGTATTATTTTAGCTATTTCTTTTTCGGTTAAAAAGTATGGGTTTAAGCCGGCGGTTTTGAATGATATTGGTTCCTGCTGTGGGATACTGAGCAACCAATCTGTTTTTGAAGATCCGCTATCGGCAACTAAGATCATGGACAAATTTCTTCGAGCGCTTTAATGGTTAATGGCTTATGTATAAATTGGGTAATATACTTGTTTCCTACCGACTCTTTCATATCTGTTGGGTCAAGGGAGGAGGAAAGCATAAATATTTTAATATCTTTTTTATTGATCGATAACTTATCGTATTCCTGTAAAAACTCAAAACCGCTCATCAAAGGCATACGCACATCTAAAAAAATAACATCGGGTTTTATAGTGCCTTCCCGGAGCGAATTAATGGCTTCGGCAGGCGATTGTCTTACGATGATCTGCTCGGCAAAGTTACTATTCTCCAAAATCCTGCGTGTTACAAAGTTGTCGATGTAGTTATCATCGATCAACAAGCATGTTTTGTAGGGGGTTAACATCGTGTTCCAAAAATAGCTTTTTAAAGCAAATTAAGAAACATACCCCATAAATAAATACTTATTAGTACTTAATTAATATTAATACTGCTGGTTATCTGTTTTAAAGTTACCTCCGCGAGTTTTGATTGATACTGAGCGGCAAAGAACTTGGATTGTGCATCCAGGTAATTGCGCTGGGCTTCTCTTATCTCTAAAGGTGTAATATTACCAAGCTTATATTTTTCTAATGATATATCCAGGTTCTTTTTAGCTATAGTTACGTTGGCCTGCCCGAGTTTGATCAGATCAAGTCCCGACAGGTAGCTTACAAAAAAGTTATTGATCTGCGCTTCTACATTCAGCCGGGTTTGTTTGGCGCTGATATTGGCGTTATCGATCTGTATTTTGGCGTTCTTTTCGCGGCGGTTCTGGTTAAAGCCGTCAAATATATTGATGCTGGCTGTTAACCCATAGTTTAAGCCATGCACGTTTTGCGACAGCGTAAAACCCGCCGGTGTTTTGCTGTTGGAGAAAGTATAGCCAGAGGTTAAACCCACCTGCGGATACCGTGTTGAGCGCACCTGCTTCAGGTTAATTTCGGCCAGGCGCTTGTTGATCTGTGCCGATAAAATGGCTGGGTTTTGCAACTGCGCGCTGTTGATGATCTCGGCAAGGGTTAGCTTATCATCAATCAGGATGGTATCGCCTACCGCGAAATCGGTTTGCAGATCGCGGATCAGGAGCTGGTTAAGTTGTATTTTGATTGCTTTAAACTGTTGGTATTGTGTAACCAGGTTGGCTGTATCGGTATTGAGGTTAACCTGCGCGTTCAACACATCCAGGCCCGATGCCCTGCCAACCTTGTACTTGTCGTTAGCATAACGCAGCTGTGTGCGCGAAATATCTATGGCCCCTTTGAGTGCTTTGATCTGCTCGTTTTGGTTGATGAGGTCATAGTAAGTAGTGATCACATTGGCTACGGTAGTTTGAATGGTATCCTTGAGCCGGATAGCGCTTAAGGTATCAACGGTTTTTAACTGATCATAGGTGGCAAACATATTAAAACCATCAAAAATGGTCCAGTTAAGATTTACGCCATAACTATTATTGGAGTTATGGGCGTTGATATTATTCACCGTGCCATCGTTACGCGTTTGCTTGGTGTTTTGCCTGCTGGCATTTGTAGCAAAGTTGCCCGTAAGCTGCGGTAAAACACCCGCGTTGCCCAGGGTAACATTATTAGCGGCAATGGTTGAGTTGTTTTGCGACAGCTTGATATTATAGTTGTTTTTAAGCGCGATCTCCACGGCCTCTTTCAGCGTAAGCAAAGGCGCATCCTGTGCCCAGGCCGTTATGCTAATAACTATGCTGCAAAAAATAAGGAAAACTATTTTTTTAATCATCATAAGGGTTACAGGTTTTCAATCAATAGAGGTTTTTTAGTCTCATCCAGTTCCGCGTCTTCCGGTTCATGATCAGGATCGCGGCGGGTTTTGGAGGCGAAAATCACATACATCAGCGGAATAATGTAAAGGGTAAGCACCAGCGAAAACAGCATCCCGCCCATAATTACAATACCCAGCGATACACGGCTTTTGGCACCCGCGCCCAATGCAAAGGCGATAGGCACCGAACCCAACACCACGGCTAAACTGGTCATCAATATCGGGCGTAAACGGGCTGTTGCTGCTTCAATGGCGGCTTCATATTTAGCCACGCCATGTTCCATGCGCTGATTGGCAAATTCCACAATAAGGATACCGTTTTTGGTTACCAGCCCCACCAGCGTAATAATACCGATCTCGCTGAAAATGTTCAGCGTTTGGTTAAACAGCCACAGGGATAAGAATGCCCCCGAAATAGCCAGCGGCACGGTCAGCATCACAATAAAAGGGTCCATAAAACTCTCGAACTGTGCCGCCAGTACCAGGTATATCAGCAACAGCGCAAAACCAAAGGCGAATAATATATTTGATGAACCTTCGGCATAATCCCGTGATGGGCCGCTCAGAGCGGTGCTGAAGGTGTCGTCCAGTATTTCTTTGGAGATGCGGTCCATTTCTTTAATACCATCACCAACGGTACGCCCCGGGGCTAAACCCGCCGATACCGTGGCCGATTTATACCGGTTAAAGTGATAAATAGCCGGAGGCGTTGCCCCTTCGGTTACTTTTACTACGTTATCCAGCTGTACCAGGCCGCCTTTGGTGCTGCGCAGGTAAACGGATTTCAGATCGAGCGGCTGATCGCGGTTGGCCCGATCTACCTGGGCAATTACCTGGTATTGTTTGCCGTTGATCAGGAAATAATCCAGTCGGCCGGCGCTATAATACAATTGCAGAGTTTGGGCAATATCATCAACAGATACCCCGAGGTCGCGGGCCCGGTCACGGTCGGTCACTACCCTTAGCTCGGGCTTGGTGAATTTCAGGTTAACGTCGGTTCCCTGGAATATCGGGCTTTTGGATACCTCGGCAAAAAACTTGGGCAGCGCTTTACGGATCTTTTCAAAATCCTGGTTCTGGATCACGTATTGCACCGGTAACGATGTACGGGCACCGCTACCGCCGCCGCTGATGGTTTGCTCCTGTATCACAATAGCGCGGGCATCAGGCATGCGGGTGAGCTTTTTGCTGAGCCAGTCGGCCAGTTGCTGTTGGCTCCGGCCACGTTCGTCCGGAGCAACCAGGCCGATACGGCCAAAGCCCGAGTTGGCCGAACCGCCACCAAAGGATGGCGAAACGATCTCGAAATTAACCTTCGCCTCCGGAATAGAATCTTCTACCAGTTGCGATACCTTGTCCATGTACTTGGTCATGTACTCATAAGTGGCACCCTCAGATCCGGTAACGCTGTAACGCAACAAGCTGCGGTCATCCAGCGGAGCCAGCTCAGATGGGATAACCCGCACCAAAACACCAATAATGAGCAGCGATACGGCCAGGATCACGAAAGATACCCAGCGCACTTTCATAAATTTAACCAGCGTTTCGGTGTAAGAGTTGGTCATGTTCACAAAAAAAGGCTCGGTACGCTCGTAGAACTTTGATTTTTTGTTGCTCTTGCGGATCAGTTTTACGTTCAGCATCGGGGTTAACGACAGCGATACAAACGCCGATATCAATACCGCACCCGCCACCACCACTGCAAACTCACGGAACAAACGGCCTGTAAAGCCCTGTAAAAACACAATGGGTAAAAACACGGCTGCCAGTGTAACCGAGGTAGACACTACCGCGAAAAATATCTCGGCCGAACCTTCAAAAGCCGCTTTGCGGATAGCCATGCCGGCCTCTACCTTTTTATAGATATTCTCGGTTACCACAATCCCGTCATCCACCACCAGGCCCGTTGCCAGTACAATGCCCAGGAGGGTTAATATATTGATGGAGAAACCAAAAATATACATGATGAAAAACGCCCCGATCAGGGATACCGGGATATCAATCAGCGGACGGAAAGCGATGAGCCAATCGCGGAAAAACAGGTAAATGATAATTACCACCAGCACAAAGGATACAATAAGGGTTTCCTGTACTTCGGTTATGGATTGGTTGATGAACCGTGTATTATCCAGTGCCACATTTACCTTAATATCCGGCGGAAGATCTTTTTTGATCTGCTCCAAACGTTTGTAAAAATCTTTGGCTATCTGTACATAGTTAGCGCCAGGCTGCGGCACAATGGCCAGGCCGATCATCGGTACGCCCGATTCCTTAAAAATGGTTTCCTCATTGGCCGACCCTAAAACGGCATAACCCACATCGCGCAGGCGCACCACCCGGTTACTGTCTGACCGGATAATGAGATCGTTAAAATCTTTTTCGGTGGATAATTTACCCAGCGCCCTGATGGTCACCTCGGTATTGTTACCTTCAATTTTACCGGCAGGCAGCTCCACGTTCTCTTTGGATAAGGCCGTTCCAATGTCACTTGCGGTAACACCCTGGGCGGTAAGCTTATTTGGGTCTATCCATAAACGCATGGCGTATTGGCGCTGGCCTTGTATGTTAATGGTACTTACGCCTGGAATGGTTTGCAAACCTTCCTGCAAAACGTTTTCGGCATAATCATCCAGTTGATTAATGTTACGGGTATTACTTTGTACCTCCAGGGTAATGATCTGGTCGGCGCTGGCATCGGCCTTGGTTACTACCGGTGGTGCGTCGATATCTTGAGGCAGCTGGCGCTGGGCCTGGCCTACCTTATCGCGCACGTCGTTGGCGGCGGTTTCCAGGTCGGCATCCAGGTCAAACTCCACGGTAATGTTGCTGGAACCCACCGAGCTGGTCGACGACAGATTACGGATCCCCGGAACACCGTTGATGGCCTTTTCCAATGGCTCGGTGATCTGCGATTCAATTACATCGGCATTGGCGCCCGCGTAACTGGTGGATACCGAAATGATAGGCGGATCGACCGAAGGAAAATCCCTCACCCCTAAAAATTTATAACCGATAATACCGAACACCACAATGGCTACCGACATTACCGTGGCCAATACCGGCCGCTTTATACTGACTGAGGATAAACTCATATAGTTTTTTATTAAGAGTTGTTGTTAAGAATCAAGAACCGGGAGTCAAGAATCAAGAAAAAAAGCAGGCCGATCTTTATTGTAAATAAGCTTTTGTTCTTATTCCGGCTCTTGATTCTTGACTCTTATCTCTTGCTTCTATTTAATAACTTTAGCAATTTTTAAAGGAACCTTTGGCCGCATTTGTATAATGCCCGATACTACCACGCTATCGCCGGGTTTCAGGCCATCAATGATCTGTATTTTGGTGTCGGTGCGCATATCAGTTTTAACCGGTTTGCTCATAGCTACGCCATTATGATAAACATAAACCAGGCTGCTTTTCAGGTCGGGAATAACGGCCTGGGTGGGCAGCAAAATGGTTTTAGGTATCTGGTCGAGCGTTAAATTAATTTTGGCGAAAGCGCCTGCCGTCAATAACCCTTTTGGATTTGGCGCTTTGGCCCTTACAGTAAGCGTACGCGAGTTCACATCAATAGCGGGATCGATGGCATACACCGTAGCCGTGAAATTTTCCCGCGAGCTTTCGGTAGTGAACCTGATCTTACTGCCTGGACCAATGATAGACAGGTATCTTTCCGGAACAGAGAAGGTAACCTTTGCCGGATCGATATTCACCAACTGTGCGATAGAAGTTTGTGGTGATAAATAGCCACCCGGACTCACATTGCGTAACCCGATTGTGCCCGAAAACGGCGCCCTGATCTCAGTGCGGGTTATTTGCGCTTTGATCATATCGCCCTGAGCCCTTAATGAGTTTAAGGAGGTTAATGAAGTATCATATTCCTGCTGGCTGATAGCTTCTTTTTCTAATAATACTTTATTGCGGTATTCATTTTGTTTGGCCAGCGCCACCTGGTAGTTCACTTGTTTAAGCGATGCTTCCAGGTCCTGGTTATACACTTTTACCAGCAACTGTCCTTTTTGTACTTTGCTGCCTTCGGTAAAATAGATGCCGGTAATATTGCCGGCGGTTTGGCTCACCAGGTTTACCTTTTCGTTGGCGTCGATAGAGCCGGTTACATCGATGATATTGTTGATGGCGGTATCCTTTACAATCATAATGTTAACGGAAACAGGACCGTTCTTTTTTTTGCCGCCTTTGCCCCCGGCAGCCATGGCAGCAGCAGATTCCTTGGCGTTTTTGCTAAAGAATTTGTTGTAAATTAAATAGGCAACCAGCAAAGCCAGCGCGGTGTAAATGATATACCTTGTTCTCATATTAAATGGATCATTTTTGTGATTTAGTTTCTGATCAGGTTGTTATTAAGGGTTTGATGTTGTTTTGCATTTGAAGTAATACGCGCTCAAATACTTTCATATCATCGTCTGATATTCCATGAGTGATGTCGGTATTGATGTTTTTAATTGAAGCTACAATCTGCGGAACCGCGAGCTTTGCTTTCTCGGTAACTTTTAACAATTGTTCGCGACGGTCGTTGGGGTTGTTTTCCCGGTACACAAATCCTTTGGCGGTAAGCAGATTAATGATACTTACCATAGCCGATTTGTCTTTATCCAGTATTTCGGCAAGTGCTTTTTGCGATAATTGCCCGTCGTGATGATAGATCAGCGATAGCACATAGTGATAGCGGTTTACGTCAAGGTGTTCTGTACTTTTAGCGAGCAGGCTTTGGTACAATTTACCCAAACGTATCAGTTTGCGGGATATAGGTTCAATTAACGACATTATAAGGTTGCACAAACATAAACAGTATACAGTAGAAATGGTTGTATGTATCAACCATTTTACAAGGTTAATTTTAGGTTAGGGAATGGGGAGGAGAACCTGCACCGGGCGAAGTATGGCGTAGCCAACTCACCCCGGCATCGCTGCGCTCGCCGACCCTCTCTTCGCCTGCGGCGGAAAGAGGGCTACTGCTCTCCACGCGTCATTGCGAGCGCAGCGTGGCAATCCCCGATAAGCAAAGCCGCTCTGTAAGTAGGGGATTGCCACGTCGTTCCTCCTCGCAATGACGCGTGGAGAATAACCACTCACTCTCGTGCCCCTTTGCAAACAAGCGCAAGTAGAATGACGCTGCAGAGAAATACATAAATTTTTTAACTTGCGGCATGAAACCATTTAAACATATCATTACTTTTTTATTAATCATAGCTTATATGAGTCCATCTGTCAGTGAAGCGCAAACTACGGCCAATATATCTTATACCGTGTCTTTCCCCGAGGCACAGGCGCATTATGCTGATATCGAAATGCATATTTCGGGCTTAAAACAAAATACGCTCGACCTTAAAATGCCCGTATGGACACCCGGCTCATACCTGGTACGTGAATTTGCCAAAAACATCGAAGCTTTTAGTGCCGATGCTGGCGGCAAAGCGGTGCCATCGCCCAAAATCAATAAAAACACCTGGCGCATTGCCACCAAAGGCGTATCAACCGTAAATATTAAATACCGGGTTTATGCTAATGAGATTTCGGTACGTACCAGTTATATTGATGCGTCGCATGGTTTCCTGTCAACATCCGGCATATTTATTTACCCGGCCAATATGCTGCATGCACCTTCAACCATTCACATTAAACCTTATAAAGACTGGGCCAAGGTTTCAACCAGTCTGGAAATGGTGAATAACGATCCTTTTACCCGTGTATCGCCCAATTATGATATCCTTTTTGATTCGCCGATAGAAGTGGGTAACCAGGATGTTTTTGGTTTCGATGCCGCCGGAGTAAAATATGAGGTGTGTATGTACGGCGGCGGCAATTATGATAAAGAACGCCTTAAAAAAGACCTGCACAGTATTGTTGAACAGGAAACCGCCATTTTTGGCGAAAATCCCAATAAGCATTATGTGTTTATTGTGCATAATCATTTACGCGGTGGCGGCGGTCTGGAACATTTAAGCTCTACCGTTTTAGGCGCTTCGCGCGATAACTATGCTACAGAAAAAGGCTATCAAAGCTTTTTGAGCCTGGCCGCGCATGAGCATTTCCACTTATGGAATGTAAAACGCCTGCGCCCGATAGTATTGGGCCCGTTTGATTACGATAACGAGAACTATACCACCAATTTGTGGATAGCCGAAGGCTTTACCGAATATTACCAGGAAATAGCAGTTCGCCGTACCAATTTGTATTCGCCAGAAAATTACCTGGGCCAGATAGCAGGAGAGTTTAATATATTGGAAAACCTGCCGGGCAGAAATGTACAAACCGTAGCCGAATCGAGCTTCGATGCTTGGATAAAAGCTTACCGCCCTAACGAAAACTCCAACAATACCACCATATCCTATTACAACAAAGGGGCCATTATTGGGATGATGCTTGATCTGGAGATCATCAACAGCAGCAAAGGCAAATATTCGCTGGATGATGTAATGAAGTATATGTATACCGAATATTACAAAACTAAAAAACGCGGCTATACCGATGCGGAGTTTAAACTGGGCTTTGAAAAATTCGCCGGTAAAAAGCTGGACGATTTTTATAAAAACTATATCAATGGTTTAACCCCTGTTGATTACAATAAATACCTGGGCTATGCAGGCTATAAAATAGTGGATGAACTGGCTGATAACAACGATCCGGCTTTTGGCGTAGCTACCGCTGTTACGGCCAATAAAAAACTGATCGTAACCAGCGTTGTCCGTGGCACATCGGCCTATATAGATGGCATTAATGTGAACGACGAATTGGTAGCCATTGATGATAACCCGGTTACCGACGCCGCAACCATGCTGAATGGTAAAAAAACGGGAGACAAAATAAAAGTGGATGTTATCCGCGACGGACTACCGCTTACACTACAGGTTACCTTATTGAAAAGCACCCGCGTTAAATACAAAATTGTACCTGTAGGCAACGAAACAGCACAGCAATTGCTGGTGCGTAAAAAGTGGCTGAGTATCTGAATCAGAATTAACAGAATTTAAGGATTTTCAGAATATAAAAATGCATTCGGCTAATTTTAAAATTATCTGAATCAGGATTTTCAGAATATAAAAGCTCATTCTGTTAATTTTAAAATTCTGTGAATTCTGATTCAGACGGTTTTTTTTCGTATATTTAAGTACATAAACACCATGGCCCTGCTTACTTGAAAAACGTAAGCAGGGCCATTTGTTTAAAGGAACAAAATGAGGTAAAAAGATGAGTAATTTTTACTTAGTTCATTGAATATTAGCTTTATAAAACTTTTTAAAACCCACCAAAAATTTGTTAAAAAGTGTTAAAATCGATGTTTTTGAATCAGTTTTGAAATGTTTTCGATTCATTTTACCCGCTTTTCGCATCGAAAAGTGTTAAAATCGGGCTTTAAAAAGTATTTTAAAAAGGATGAATTGTTTGATTTTTGTAACGCGGGTTAAATTGTATTTTTATAACCTATGCCATCAGCCGCAGCCTTAAAAAAAATCAGACCGATACAGCTTGTCGCTGTTATTTTCTTTACCGTATCCGGCGGGCCATATGGCCTGGAACCCTTGCTCAGTTATGCCGGAGATCATGGCGCGCTGCTGATCCTGTTGATAACCCCTTTACTTTGGGACGTACCCGCCATATTCACTGTACTGGAACTTAACAGTATGATGCCCATTACCGGGGGTTACTATAAATGGGTAAAATATGCCCTGGGCACACGCTGGGGCTTTTACGAGGGCTGGTGGACCTGGCTCTACACCTTTGTTGATCTGGCTATATACCCGGTTCTGTTTGTGCAATACGCGTCGTTCTTTTTCCCGGTTTTGCTGCAGTACCAGGTGCCGGTATGCCTGCTTATCATCTGGGCATCGGCGGGGTTAAATATACTGGGGATAGTGCCGGTAGGTAAAGTATCGCTGTTTTTGAGCGCGGCCGTGCTGGCGCCGGTTATTATTTTGATAGTACTGGCTATTCATCATCATAGTGGCAGTTTGAGTATCCCTTCGCCATCACTAAAAGGAATTACTTTTCCGTCCTTCGGCATGGCGCTATATACCGTCATGTGGAACTGCCTGGGCTGGGATAATATTACCACCTATGCCGAGGAGGTCGAAAAACCGGTCAAATCGTACCTGGTATCCATGATCATTGCTTTTGTCCTGGTAATGGTGGTTTACTTTTTTATCACCTGGATAGCTCAGCAATCGGGCATTAATCACAATACGCTTACTAATGATGGGTTCCCGGCTTTAGGGGTACTGGTGGCCGGCAGATGGCTGGGAATTGTGATAGCGGCGGGTGGTATGGCCAGTACACTGGGTATTTACGCAGCGGTATTATTATCGGTATCGCGGGTGCCACAGGTTATGTCCGAAGATCATTTACTGCCTGCCGGGCTGAACAAATTGCACAGGCGTTTTAAAACGCCTTATATATCTCTTATCATTTGCTCCTTAGTAGTAAGCTTTATGGTGCTGTGGACTTTTGCCGATCTGCTCATCATTGACGTAACAGTTTATGGTGCGGGGTTATCCCTGGAATATATTGCCCTGGTAAGGCTTCGGTTAAAGGAGCCGCAGAAGGCCCGGCCATTCCGGATACCATTAAATGTTATCGGCCTTTGTCTGATATTGGTTTTTCCTTTTGTGGTATATGCCGTGGCTTTGGGTGGAGCATTATCATCAACCCCAGAGGCGCTTAAAGCCGCGATATTTGCCTTAACCGCATTATTGAGCGCAGAAGTAGCCTGGCGGATCATTCTAATCAGCAGGCCACATTTAAAGATAAATTAAAGGGAACGATTTAGTTTGAGGCTTTGGCGAGCAGATTGGTAATGGGGGCATCAAAAATACTGGATAAAACGGTCGCGATATTTTTGCTTTCGGCGGATTTTTTAAAATCTTCGGAATAAAAGATATGATCAACCCCCAGCACTTTTAACAGACTATCGGTTTTGGTATGGGCCGTGGTTTTATAGCAGCATATTCTTATTTTGCTGTAGGCCGGATTAGCACTGATACGGCGCAGGATCTTTTCCATGTCCTTGCTTAGGTGGTCATAATCAAATATAACCACATTGGGCTTAATTTCATGTATGGTGGGGAAGATGCTGCCCGCAGCCGAAATATGCCTGAACGTGTTGTTGTTAGGCAGTAACTCAGCCGAAAAAGTATCGGCAGCAACCAATAGTACATTTTTAGATCGTATGCGGATCATGACCAATTAATTAAGGGGGCTCATAAAATTAGATTTTAAATATCATTTCTACAAAATATTATCGCCAATTGTAATAATATTGATACAAAAAAAGCGTAATCGGTGCTGATGGTAAAATTCTGACAATCAGTATTTTCTAATATAATAAATAAATTTCCTTGAAAGTAAAACGATGTCAATTGTCCCCGCGAATGATTAAAATAATAAAGTATTATTCTTTTTCTGGCGGATTGACCTTATTACGATGCCAGGAGTGGGTTTGTTTCAATATTTTTAATGTACCGCCATGTAAATAAGTGCATTATATGGAGTACCGTCTGGAGTTTTGCAAAACAGCCATTGCCTGGGCTGGCAATGGCTGTCAAAACTATATTGATGCGGTTACGGAACCGGCAGATCTTTAAGCCGGACTGCTAAACGCGTCTAATGCTTTAGCTATCCTGCTGATGGTTTCTTGTCTGCCCAATATCGCTGCTATATCAAACACATGCGGGCCAAATTTGCCGCCAACCAGCATAATGCGGAAGGGCAGCATCACATCGCCTGCTTTTAATGCTTTTTCTTCCATCAGGGCTTTAAACGCTTCCTCAAAAGAATGAGCTTCCAAATCTGCTGCGGAGCTATTTAGCAAGGCTGTAAGGGCATTAAAGAAATCAACTTTAGCATCGGTCCATTTGGGTTGTACCGCGTTGAGATCATATGTTTTGGGCTGTTCGAAAAAGAAGCCAGCCTGCTGATAAAAGTCGGGCAATAAAACGCAGCGCTCTTTCACAAGGTTGATAACCGACAGGAGTTTTGCATCATCGGTAACAACAATACCTTTTTCGGCTAAAATTGTGCTGACATCTGACTTTAGACTTTGGGCTTCCGACTTCTTGATCCACTCGGCATTGAACCATTTGGCTTTTTCAAAATCAAATTTGGCGCCGGCTTTACTTACCCGTTCCAGGGAGAACTTTTCGATCAGTTCATCCAGCGTAAACAGTTCCTGGTCGGTACCATCGTTCCAGCCCAGGGTAGCCAGCAGGTTTAAAAACGCTTCGGGCAAAAAGCCCAATTCGCGGAAACCAGGTGTAAGTTCGCCTGTTTTGGCATCAAACCAATTCATTGCGTATACTGGGAAACCCAAACGGGCACCATCGCGTTTGCTAAGCTTGCCATGGCCGTCGGGTTTTAGTATTAAAGGCAGATGCGCCCATTTCGGCATGTCGGCTTTCCAACCCAGGTAGTCCCAAAGCAGTAAATGCACAGGAACTGATGGGAGCCATTCCTCACCGCGGAAAGCGTGCGAAATTTTCATCAGGTAATCGTCTACAACCACAGCTAAGTGGTAGGTAGGCATACCGTCGGCCTTTAGTAATACCTTGTCATCAACCTGGTTGGTTTCAAAACTTACATGCCCGCGGATCAGGTCATTGAAACTAATGGTTTCATCGGCAGGCATTTTTATTCGGATAACATGTGGCGTGCCGGCATCAAGCAGGGCATCAACCTCATGTTGTGGTAATGAAAGTGAATTGCGTAAACCATCACGATAAACCTGGCCGTATTGAAAATTAGGAATCTCTTTACGGTTCTTATCCAGCTCCTCGGGGGTGTCAAACGCGTAATAGGCATGGCCCTGCATCACCAGGCGTTCGGCATATTCGCGATAAAGGGCTTTGCGCTCACTTTGACGATAGGGGGCATAAGGGCCGCCAACCACCGGACTTTCATCGGGTTGCAGGCCGCACCATTTCAAACAATCTAAAATATATTCCTCGGCACCTTCCACATAACGGGTCTGGTCGGTGTCCTCAATTCTTAAAACAAAATCGCCATGATGTTTTTTGGCGAATAAATAGTTAAATAATACGGTACGTACGCCACCCAGGTGCAAACCACCGGTAGGGCTTGGCGCAAAACGAACTCTTACTTTTTTATCGGTCATGATGGGGCAAAGATAGTTTTTTTAAGATTTGCAGATGTGCGGATTTTAGATGTGCAAATGAAAAATGACGGACAATCAATTATCTGCACATCCGCACATCTGTAATCTGCACATTTGAAATAATTTTACGTTATTTGGACTGTGCCCAGTATGAACCCATACCAACAGAAAAAGCGCTGGAAATATTTTCTGCTCGCGTTTGCCGTAGTTATTGCCTTTGGCTCCCTGTTTTATACCCGTTACCTGGTAAAAAATATAGCCCGGTCTGAGCGTACCCGCGTTCAGGTTTGGGCCATGAGCATGCGGCAGATATTTAACTCTGATGATGACGACTTTTTGCAATTTACAACGGCAGTGCGTGATAGTTTAGCCGTGCCGGCCATTGTTACCGATGAAAAGGGTGATATTTTATATGCGCGTGGGTTGGATACTGCTAAGGTCTTTGTGAAACTTCAGGCCGAAGGAAGTAAGACAAAGAAATATGATCCGGAATATTTTAAGGCGGAGCTGGAATATATGAAAAATCAACACGCGCCTATTAACCTTAAGCTGAAAATGTTGGGCGAACAGTGGTTTGTTTACTACAAAGATTCGCCTTTGCTGCAGCAACTGCGTTTGTTCCCTTATGTGCAATTAACGGTGATCGCTATATTTTTACTGATGGCTTATACCGCCTTCAGTTCTTCACGAAAATCGGAACAGGACCAGGTTTGGGTTGGCTTGGCTAAGGAAACGGCGCATCAACTGGGTACGCCTATATCATCATTAATGGCGTGGATTGAATTGATGAAGGAAAAGTTTAATGCCGAAGATGATACCCTGGTAGCCGAAATGGAAAACGATGTAAAACGGCTGGAAATAGTGGCCGACCGTTTTTCGAAGATAGGATCGAAACCGGTGTTGGAAGAACATGCCGTTTATGCCGTGGTAAAAGATTTTGTTGATTATTTTAAAGTGCGGGTAAGTAAAAATATCAGCTTTGAGATGACGGGCAACCCACACCTCAAAGCCGGACTTAACATCCCCTTGTTTGATTGGGTGTTGGAAAATTTGTTAAAAAACGCGGTGAATGCCATTGATGGCAAAGGGGGTATCCATATAGAAATTGGGGGTAACAAGATAAAGAACCAGGTTTTTATTGATGTGACAGATACCGGCAAAGGCATACAGCGATCTAAATTTGATACCGTTTTTCAACCTGGTTATACTACACGTAAGCGGGGCTGGGGCTTAGGTTTGTCGTTAACTAAACGTATGATAGAAAATTACCATAATGGGCAGATATTTGTAAAAGACTCCGAAATAGGTAAGGGTACAACATTTAGGATCATATTAAAAAACACGCGTAATGATAAGCAAGCCATCTCCTGAAGAATATTCGCCATTTGCAGCCGGCTATGTAGGCCTTGTTCCGGATACCCATGTTATTGAACTATTGGAACGTCTGATGGAATCAAGCTATCAACTGTTCAGTAAGCTTACCGATGAGCAGGCCGCTTATGCCTACGCGCCCGGGAAATGGACAGTTAAACAAGCGCTTGGCCATATGATTGATACCGAACGCACCTTTGCTTACCGGGCCCTTGTTTTTTCGCGAAATTATATTGAATTGCCGGGCTTTGACCAGGACGTTTATGTAGATAATACCGATTTCAATACCCAAAGTATACAGGGCCTGGCGGCGGAATTTAAAGCAACACGCTTATCAAATATTTATATGATCAAAGGGTTTAGCGAAGAACAATTATTGCGTACAGGTATTGCCAGTAACCACCTGTTTTCGGTAAGGGCTTTTGTGTATATGATGGCCGGGCACGAGTTGCATCACCTTCGGTCTTTTAAAGAGCAATATCATATAGGGAGCTAAAGACGAGTCATACCAAACGCCGAAAAGCCCCTGTTAACACAGATGCTTCTTATCGACGGAGAGAGCTTTCCCTGCTGATTATTTTTGCAGCGCAAGCTCATCTTTATCCAATACTTCCTTTTTTTCTATCCGGTAAGAGAGCACTAAGCCGGCACCACCAAATATCGCGATCAGGGCTACGTAAAGGAAAAAGGCCTCATCATCCATAGAACGGAATATGGTATGATCTAAAATAAAGGCCAGGAATAAACCAACACCCGAACCGATAAGTAGTAATCCCCACTTTAAGTTTTGATAAGGAGCTGATTGTGGTTTGTAACTACGTGGATCCATACCACGTTCAATCATTGATAATTTTTCGCGCTTGTTCAGATAAACGATCCCGAAGATCATGGCGAAGAAGCCGAGGGGTACTAAAATTCCAGCTAATACACCCAGTTGAGCAGTTTCCATATTATTTCAATTTTAATAAGTTAATTAATTTTTTTTCTTGTTTCTAAATCACCAATGCGGTGTATTTGTAAGCTATGACCACACTGTTTTTAAACAGGTTACACCCTTAGTAAAAAAAAGATGGTTGAAGGGCTAAAGGTCAAAGGAGAAAGTTTTTTTGAAAAAATAGTTCAATAAAAAAGGCGAAAGATTTATCACCTTTCGCCTTTTACCTTTCGGCTTTTATCTTAAAAGCCTTATTTTATTTCAAACGTAGCTTGTATCTGGAAGCTCAGTTTTATTTTTTTAAAGTCGATATCAGATTCAGCCGGGCCGGCAGCATCTGCGGCAGCTGATTTAAACATCATCATAGTACGAGGCTGCGGAAAGCTGCTGTTATCACTTTCGCTGATACTTATTGCAGAGCCCAATTTATCACCCAGGCCGTTTACCAGGAACGCGGCTTTATCACGGGCCGATAATAATGCTTTTAATTTCAAGGTGTTTTTCAACTCATTGATCTTGGAGTAGTCATAGCTCTGAATATTGGTTGATTGAATACCTTTTGGGTCAACCTTGGCCAGTATCTGGTTAAATTTATTCAGGTCGGTAACTTTAACCAGGTATTGTTTGCCGGCCAAAAAATCAGGAGCTTTTTTCTTTTGATAGGTGTTGTTCCAGGCCGAAACATCGTTTATGGTAAAATCCTCTTTAGGGATTCCGGCGTCTTTTACACCTTTTTCCAATTGATTTTCCAAAACATCAATAGTAACCCGGTTTTTACCGTTCATATATTCCTGTAGTGAAATAGAAACATATATAATGTCGGGGGTAACTTCCTGTTCGGCAATGCCGGTAACGTCAATTTTGCGGCGCAGATCAACCGTTTGCGCGAAGGTTCCATAAGTAGTCATAATTAGTGCTGCAAGGATAAGTAGCTTTTTCATGGGGTAAGTTGTTTTTAGATTGCGAAACTCTCCAGAACCGCATTTGTGTTTGTTGGGCGGCTCATGAAAGGTTTCATGTGATAGTTATTTTATAAATATTATATGTTATGTGACTATGATAACGTACCAAAAGTTTAATATGTAACAGGTGTTATAATTTATTTGTGCCTTGGCTTAGTTATCAGGATTATATAAAGCTACAGCTTTTGTTTTGAATTTTAGGCCAAAACAAGATAGGGGTGGGGTTAAATTTTTACTAAATTTACGTAACCATGTAACCTGATTTAAAACCACGGCGTCAGAGAGGTTGTAACACATGCAAAGCAAGCTTTCAGATATCGAACTTATAGAACAAAGCCTGGCGGGTAACCAATCGGCCTATGCCGACCTGGTTAAACGGCACCAGCGGTTTGTATTTACTTTAGCTTTGCGTTTTGCAAAAGGGCGTGAAGATGCAGAAGAGATTGCCCAGGATTGTTTTATAAAAGCGTACCGCTCGCTGGCATCGTTCCAGGGGCAGTCGAAATTCAGTACATGGCTGTACAGTATAGTTTATACTACTGCCATGACATTTTTAAGAAAAAAACGGGTAGCAACAGATTCCATCGATGATGAAAATACCTTTATCCAGGTTGAAAGCCAGGAATCGGGTTATGATACCAACAATATCGAGAACAAATCAAGGTCGTTTTACCTTAACCAGGCCATAGCACAATTGCTGCCTGATGATGCTACCATTATCACCCTTTTTTATAAAGGGGAGCAATCACTGGAAGAAATCGCTCAGGCATTGGGGATGGAAACAAATACGGTTAAGGTTAAACTATTTAGAGCACGCCAGCGTTTGAAAGAGAAGCTGGAGCAAAATTTAAAACAAGAGGTGAAAGAACTGATATGAACACGATTGAGGAAAAACTCTGGAATTATATTGATGGCACCTGCAGCCCGGTTGAGCAGGATGCCACAGCCCGGCTTATTGAGCAGGATAAGGCGTACGCTCAAAAGTATCAGGAACTACTGGCGCTTAACCAGGAGTTTGCCGCTATGGAGCTGGATGAGCCGCCTATGGCCTTTACTTATAACGTAATGGAAGCCATCCGTACCGAGAATGCCATGCAGCCGCTAAAGGCCAATATCGATAAGCGTGTTATCCTGGGCATCGCCATTTTCTTTGTATTTACCATATTGGCACTATTGGTAGTTGTTTTTGCCAACGTTCATGTTTCCGGAATTAACATCAGTGCAGCGGATATTAAACTACCTGCCGGTGTAAAGCTACCCAGCACCAACAGTGTTTTTAGCGGCCCGCTTGTAAAGTGGTTTTTGATATTTGATGTAGTGTTGGCTTTGTTTTTAACAGATGCCTATCTGCGTAGAAAAAAGACCACCAGGCAGTTACAATAAGTATGTGGTGTGTCTGCCAAAACCGACAGGTGACCAAACAATTAGTCAGTTATGTAATCCGGGTATCAGATTTTAGTGTAAGTTAAAGTATTTTACATTACATAATCATAAAATTTACAACCCGTGGTAGTTTTGGTATAGTAATTGTATAATCTTACATGAACTGGTAAACTTACCGGTTTAATTGTGATAAGGTTTAGGTTGAAAGTCCCCCGGAGCAAGTCTGGGGGGCTTTTATTTTTTTAGGCTATTTAATTCCCTAAAGGGGAACTATTGATTGGCATGATCACCAGGTAAAAAGGCAAAAAAATGCCCCACTATCATAGCATAGCTTCAGGATCATAGTTTAAAGACTTCCCCTTCAGAGGGCAGGAGGACTCACCTCGCCACTGAATACCTGCACCGCTGGGCCCTCTAAAAAAATATCAGTAAATACTTTGCCATCGTAATTAAAACGGATGTTCAGATCGCCGCCTAAAACTTTAATAGGGGTAGTGATGTGCCCGGTTTTGTTGTTATGGCTGGCCATGGCCAGGGCCACCGCGGTAACACCTGTTCCGCAGGCAAAGGTTTCGTCTTCAACACCACGTTCAAAGGTGCGAACAAAGTATCCGTCGGTAGTTGGTTCTACGAAATTTACATTGATACCTTTTTCGCGATAAGTGGCATTATTGCGGATGGCTTTGCCTTCCTGGTATACATTCCTATGCTCCAGGTCTTCTACCTGTTTTACATAATGGGGTGATCCGGTATTGAGCACATAAGCGTCGTTATCGGTATTAATTTGATCAACATTGATCATTTGCAGACTCACCCAATCGCCGCTATCTGAAATTTTGGCATGATGTGGGCCGTCGACCGCCAAAAATTCAGTCTCGGAATCGATGATACCCAGGAACTTAGCAAAGGCTACAATACAACGCCCTCCATTGCCGCACATGCTGCTGGGCGCACCATCGGCGTTGTAATAAACCATTTCAAAATCAAAGCCTTCCTTGTTTTGCAAAAACATCATCCCATCGCCGCCGATACCAAAACGACGGTCGCAAAGCGAAGAAATGAGTTTGGGGTTGGTATGATCTATCTTAGCTTCACGGTTGTCAACCAGTATAAAATCGTTACCTGCGCCCTGGTATTTATAAAATCGTATATTCACAATAATGTCATTTAATATCAGCTATTTAGCATTTACCAAACTAAGGGCCATAATTAAAATAGCAACGGTAATTAATTTAACAAATTTTAACAAAAAAACCTTTAACTAATGGTTGACTATGTAGTCTATATGGTATTAAATTTGAGTTGTTAAATTATATAAACAAAATAAAGAAAGGCAAATATAAATGAAAAAGATAGGTTTAACACTATTAACCGCTTTTGTAGGAGGTGCACTTGCTTTAGGCGCATACAAGGTTATCGAGAATAAATACTCAGATAACATGAGCTTTGAAGAAAAGCAAAAAGTATATTTTACCAGTAATAAATCCACCCCGATCGTATCATCAACAGGGTCGCTCGATTTTACCGAAGCGGCAGCAGCGGCGACCCCCGCGGTAGTGTATATTCGTACTACGTACAGCAGTCAATCGGGCGGAGGCCAGGACATGATGGAGCAAATGTTTGGCGATATGTTTGGTCAGCGTTCGCCGCAGCGCGGTCCGCAAATGGCATCTGGCTCAGGAGTAATTATTTCGCCCGATGGTTATATTGTAACCAACAATCACGTGGTTGAAAAGGCTGATAAAATTACTGTAGCCACCAATGATCACCGTACTTTCCAGGCTAAGGTTATTGGTACCGATCCAAGCACCGATCTGGCCCTGATCAAGATCAGCGCTAACGACCTGCCCATTGTTAAACTGGGTAACTCTGATGAAGTGAGAGTAGGCGAGTGGGTATTGGCCGTGGGCAATCCATTTAACTTAACGTCAACCGTAACCGCGGGTATTGTGAGCGCCAAAGGCCGTAATATAGGCATCATTGGCAGCCAGGATAATGGCGATGATGATAATCCGTTTGGTCGTACCCGCAATCAGCAAGGCGCTCCAAAACTGAATAAAGCTATCGAATCATTTATCCAAACAGATGCGGCTATTAACCCGGGTAACAGTGGTGGCGCCCTGGTAAATACCAAAGGCGAATTGGTGGGTATTAACGCGGCTATCGCATCGCATACAGGCTCATATGAAGGCTATGGCTTTGCCATCCCGGTTAACCTGGCCAAAAAAGTACTGAACGATATTAAAAAATACGGTACCGTAAAACGTGGCTTTGTGGGCGTAAGCTTTACCGAACTTAACCCAGATGTTGCTCAGAAACTGAACATTACCAATAACAATGGTTTATATGTTAATGACGTGGTAGAAGGCGGTGGTGCCGAGCAGGCCGGTATTAAAAAAGGAGATATCATTACCAAAGTAGAGGGTACACCTGTTTATGAATCATCAGACCTGCAGGAGCATGTTGGCCGGATGCAGCCAGGTGATAAACTGAATGTAACTGTTTTGCGTGATGGTAAGGAGAAAGCATTTGCCGTAACCCTTAAGGCTGATGCTACACCAACAAACCGTACCGCAGCCGTTTCAAAATCGGCCGAGGAGCTGTTTAACAAATTGGGTGCAAGTTTCCAACCATTGAGCGGTGCCGAAAAAGCGAAGTTCCATGTAAACTCAGGTGTAAAAGTAACCCAGGTGCGTGAAGGCCGTTTGTTTGATAACTTTGAGATCCCGGTTGGATCGGTAATCACCAGCATCAATAAACAGCCTATCAACAGTGTGGCCGATATCGACAAAGCCATCACCAACCTGCGCAATGGCAACCTGGTTATCTCAGGTTACTATCCGGATGGAACAAACTTTAACAATATGTTCCAGGTGCAATAAGAAAGTTTAAATAAAGTGATTGTGTAAGAAGACCCGGCTATAATGGCCGGGTTTTTTTGAAAGAAGTTAAGGGTTCAAGCAGAGAATATGGAAGGAATTAAATTATATAACAACCACAATAAACCAATTTGGAAAAATGTTATATCTAAACAATCCTTAACCTAAAAATACATCATGCCAACAACACCAAACCCCATTTCAGGATCTATCAATACCATTGCAGATCTTACAAATTATCCAGGTACTACAGACAAACAAACTATTGAGTTATTGGGCTATTATGCCGTGAATGACGGAGGAGGAGGGGAATTTTATTGGGATAGCTTAAGTACCGAAACCCAGGATGGCGGAACAATAATCCAAACCACCGCTGCAACCGGCCGCTGGAAAAGGATAGTTACAGATGTGATCAACGCAAACTGGTTTGGCGCTATTCCCGGATCTACTGATTATACAGGCAATATTACTAAGGCGCTTACCTATTGTAATGTTAAAACCAAGTCATTGCGTTTTCCGGCAGGTAGTTACATGTATAGCGGATCTGGCTTTAACTTTAACAATCCCCGGTTGTTTATTTCGGGGGATGGAGCTGGTGTAACCACCATATCAATTAGTACATCTTCGTATTTTATTGATACTGCAGGAGGTAAAACGGACATGTTAATTGAAAACATCACATTCTCTGGGGGATTAGGAGCATTCAGATCAACATTTCCGGGAAGTAACGGATCTAACTTAAAGGCATTTCGTTTTTGTAATTTTTTCGAATATACAGAATGTGCAATCCAAAGTAATGGAACAGATGAACCCTATTGGAGAATCAGCAACTGTGTTTTTAAGGCTTCGGCCAATTCTCCGGATCCACTTAACCCAATTAATCCAATTGGTGTGGCAATCGGCAATAATGCCGACAAAACCATTATTGAAGGCTGTAATTTTCTATCAAACCGGATCCACATTAAGATAAGAGGCGGCGGCATAAGTTCAAATATATGGGGGAACGACTTTATCCAGTTTACAGGTGGCGACGGAAAATCAAGGATGAGCGTTTGGATAGTTCCGAATGCTAACGCCACAGTGCCGGGCACCGGCTTATTCATTGAGGGGAATAAGTTTGGTAACGAGAACCAAAGCAGCATAGATTATAGAATTGTATACGCAGATGAGTTGTCCGGAACATATAATGGTGACCGTTTACCTAATCTGCAAAATGCATCAAGCGGATATATTACCGGGCATTTGATAAAATCAAATAAAGTGAGCGGTTCGGTGAGCATCCCTTTTATATACACTACAACAATAAACGTCAGGTTGTGCACGATTTCGCAAAACGTATTTGATGGCATATCTCCATCTTTTTTGCTGAACTTTTTGAACGCCCCGACACCGAATTACAGCAATCAGGGAAACTTGTTTGAAGACAATACTGGCCTCGATTACGGCATTTTAACCATGCCGCTAAATATATCAAATGGTTTGGGTGTGGGGATATTAACGGATTCGCTTTCGCAATATGACGGTAATCCGGTTAACATTCATACTTATACAGGGGGTGGCCAGGATTATGCCGGGTTTGTACAACTGTATAGCTCTATAACTACAGGGGCTTTGTCTGTAAACGGGGGGACTACCATCGTTGGATCTCTTACCGATGCTACGGGTGGAACGGAAGCCAGGCAATATAATATACCGGGAGGGAGTTTTGCCTTGGGATATCTTTCTAATAGCAGTGTTATCAAAGGAAGTCCAAGTTGGATAGAATTTGATCTGGTAAAAGCCGGGGCAACACCATTACAAAACATCGTGGTACAAATACAGTATAACGGAGGCGCTGTCCATTTTCAAAGGATATGTATGGTTCCTGATTCATGGCAGCGATTTAGATTCCCCTTTGTTTTTAGGGATAATGCGGTTCAGCTTAATGTTAATTTCGCCGGGTTGAACAGCAGCTCCGGAACCGTAGCTATTGGCAGGGTAAGAGTTTACCATGCCAGAGAACCCATTGCATTTGGCCGGTTGAAATTTGAACAGTTTGATTTATCGCTTTTGCCAACTTCGGCAACGGGCCTAAATCCCGGATCAATATGGGTTGATACCGCTAATGGTAATGTATTAAAACGGGTATAACGCCAGGGACTTTTATTTTGAAAACAGCAAAAAAGAGGGTTTACACTATTTTGTGTTAAATTGATGTAATGTGTTGATTGTTAGTGACATAATTGCGCGTTAGCCCAAAAAAGTGTAAACCATGTAAACCCACTTTTTAGCAAAATGGTGGGGCTTTGGGTATAACATCAGTAGACAGAAGATAAGAATCGGATGCGAGGTATTGACTCACTCCGGCGTCGCTGCGCTCGTCACCCCTCTCTTCGGCTTCGCCGCAAAGAGGGTAAAAAATTAAAAACCCCCTCTTTCCGCCGCAGCCGAAGAGAGGGGTGGTCCAGCAAAGCGTGGGCCGGGTGAGTCGGCTATGCTTCATGCTGGTCAGGGTAAATCCATCAAAAGAAACTCACCCCAACCGTCCAGCCAACCCAACCGGTCCAGCTGTTGCTGTTGTTGATAAAGCTGTGATGCAGGTCCTTGACGTAAGCATATCCATTGACTGCGTTGCGCTGGTCGGAATAAAAAAGATTAAGCGACGGCCCTACATTAATAGAAAATGCTTTGGCAACATGGTAGGTTAAGGAAGCATCAAGCCTGCCCAGCAGGTTGGTACGGGCCCAGTTGCCCTGGTAAACATATTGTTCGGTTATTTCGGGATTAAAGGCCAGGTGCTTACCCATGCCCATTTCGCGACCGAAACCAAAACCGAAGGCGTATAGTTTACTATTGTCATTTACCCGGAGGCCACCTGTCCATATGGTGTACAGGTTTTTGCTGCCGGTTTTGAGGCCAATATTGGCGTTCAATGTTTCGTTGGATGACAGGGCTAGTTTATGATAGCCATAACGTACAATGTTGATAAGCCCGATGCTGTAACCCGATGAAGTATCGGCCACATTGATGAGCCCCAATTGTACGCCACGCAGGTTATGGGTATAATTAAACAATCCGGCTATTTGCATGCCGCTATATTTTTGCCCGGCAATATTGCCCAGAGCCGCCAATTGTATACCCCTTACCGAACCCCGCGTGTGATTATATAGCCCGGCTACTTGTATGCCGTTCAGATCGCGTTTCACACTGTTGTGCAGTAACGAAAGCTGTATGCCCCGAACGCTGCCCAGTACATTATTGTAAAGACCGCCAACCTGTATACCATTCACATTACCGCCTACTACGTTGAATATCCCGGCAATTTGCACGGCCCCTACGTCTCCTTTATCCAGATTAAAGATCAGGCCCAGTTCAAAGCCGTCTACGCCTGCATTATAGCCACCAACCGCGTTCAGCGAAACGGCGTTGACTACCTGGCCGCTAAACTCGGCGTGAGTACTTACACCCGGAATGGCCGACGCCTGGAAGGGGGCCTGCGCAATAAGTCCGTGCAGATTGGTCGCTCGTACCTTTTGCCTGGCAGATGTGAAAAGACGGCCCAGAACGGTGCGCTCAATGCCGTCATCATCATTGCTGATCATGTAGCCGTCCTCGTCAAGCTGCGATTGGTTGGAGTTTACCGTAACACCAGAAAGAAAGGTGACCGTGGTATCCCGGTAGTATTCTTTACTTACGGTAAGTATTACAGGTTTACCGTTATTTTTGAGGTGGAGTTCAAACCGCCCGTCCTTACCGGTGAGGGTTGATTGCAGCAGACTGCGTTCATACACGCTGGCATTTTCCAGTTTTTTACCGCTACGGTCGTCGGTTACAAAGCCGCTGATGTTGTATTCTCCGTCTTCGGTTATGGCTTTTTCGGTAGTTAGGGATAACTGTAAGGGAGCGTAGCGCAGGATCACAAAATTGCGGGTTTCCTTGTACTCAAAACGGTTCAGGAGCATTTGATCAAGCACTTCCTTAATGGTCCAGTTATCGACATTGAGAGTTACCAGGCTATCTGTTTTAACGATGTTGCTGTTGTAGGAGAAGGTAAAATTTCCTTTTTGCTCGATGGTTTTTAACACCGAACCCAAACGCATGTTGCTTACGTGAACAGAGATGTTTTTGGCCAGGATAGATTCACCTTCTGTGGCCCGGCTAACGAGGGGGAGCGTAAATATGATCAGGAAGAGAAGCACATGTCTTCGTAAACTATCCATGGTATAAGGTAGAAGTTGCTATTTAAAAACGATCTGCTGGTTATTTCGAATCACGGTGATCTTAAATGTACCGGAAATAACATCCAGAACTTCATCAAGCGACTGGCCTTTAAACGTAGTGGTGATCGGCAAATTCTCCAACGATTTATTAGCTATCACAATGTGCGTACTGTATACTTCGTTCAGCGTACTTACTACCTCACTTAGCGGAGTTCTGTCACAAACCAGTTGTCCTGTGAGGTAATAGTTATACAATTTGCCCCTGCTCTGTTGTTTGGCTAATAAGGCCTGATCGTTGGTTACTGTTACCTGTTCGCCCGGGTTCAGGTCAATGCTGTTTTGCTTTTTGCTCACCTGTACAATACCCGTTTCTACAATCACTTCGGTTTTGCCATTACGGCTCTTGATATTGAATGACGTTCCAACTACCCTAACCGTTACATCATTCACCTTAATTATAAATGGCTTTGTTTTATCTGGGCTTACTTTAAAGAAGGCCTCTCCCTGTAAACTTACCGGGCGAATGTTGCCGGTAAACCGGCCCGGGTACACAATAGTTGATCGGGTGTTGAGGGTGATCACCGACCCATCGGGAAGGGATTGGGTTTGCACTTTATCTTTACTATCTATCCGTACAAATGAAACCGAACCATTATCGTAAACATGATTAAAAGTTAACCAGAGTACCGTACATATTAAAACTAATGATGCAGCTATTCCTATCCACTGTTTGCGGCTCAGTTTTTTGATCACAGCCTCACGCCGGGGGGCGGCATTACTGTCAATACGCTTTTTCAAACGGATAAACGCGTCATCTTCACTTACATTTCGATCGGTTACCGGGCTTTGATTCCATATGAGTTTAAAATCGGCAAAAAGCTTTTTGTTGGTTTCACTGGCGGCCATCCAATCCTCTACCTGTTGGCGTTCAGCAGGCGTAGCTTCGCCGGCCAGGTATTTCACCAGCAGATCATCATCCATATGTATATTGGCGTTACTCATTGTGTAGCCATCGGGTTAATAAAAATAAAATAATGGGTAAAAACTCCGCCAGTTTCTGGCGCATTATCCGCAGTGCCTTGCCCATCTGGTTCTCTATGGTTTTGATAGAAAGCCCTAGATGATCGGCAATTTGCTGGTACTTGAGCTGCTCAAAACGGCTGAGCTGAAAAATAGTACGGCATTGCTGTGGCAGCTCGCTCATGGCCTCTTCTATACGTTGTTGCAGCTCGATGGTCATTACTTTGGTTGATGCCTGTTCTTCTTCGTCCTGCTGCAGCTGCCCGGCATAATATACGCCGAAGCTGGCCTTTACTTTTTCATGTTTTAAATAGTTCAAACTTTCGTTATGCACAGCCCGGTAAAGGTATGATTTGAGCGAACCATCGGTTTTAAGATTATCGCGTTTTTCCCAGATCCGGCAAAATACATTTTGTACAATTTCTTCGGCCATTTCATCATCTTTTAAAAAAGTATAGGCATAGGCGTGCAGGCTTTTAAAGTGTTCTTTAAATAGCCATTCGAAAGCCTTTTGACTGCCTTGTTTGAGTAAATTGATGACCGAGCTATCGCTATATTCCACTTTAAAAGGGTGAAAGTTTGCGTTAAAGATAGCTTGTTTGGCAGTCAAATTCACGGACGAAGAGCGTAATTGTAAAATTCAGGCCAGTTGTATTTGAATGGTGTACAGCGAGTGGTGAATATCAACCTTACTGCATACGCCGTTGGTGTAGGAGTAAAAATTGTAGTTACCATCGGGCAGATCAATGCGGTACACATGCGGCGATACCTGTTTTATTTGCAAAAACTGCTGAAAGTTGTCGCAATAGATCTGCGCGTTATTATCGGGCTCGCGGCAGTATAGCAGCATTAAGTTCTGACTGATCTGTTTTTGGCCAAGTTGTCCGCTCTTGCCATCGTTTAGCGTCTGGTAGCAATCTCCACAAGCTTTGGTTTGACGACTGGCTTTCTCTTTGCCATTCACCTTGCGGCAAATGCTGGAGCTGATGAGCTTACCTTTCTGAAAAACAGACTCCTCATGGATATCTACCTGGATGCTCATGATGAAACGCATTTTTACCTGCGATATCATTTTCAATGACAGGTCATCGCCCTCGCGTTTTTGGTAAAGGTCCATATGACCTACTATTTTGCCGCTGTGCAATACATTGTATTTAACAATTTGCTCCTGCGCCATTAGTCCCGATGAAAAGTAAAGCAGTGCCGCCAGGGTCGCCACTTTTTTTAAAGGCGCGATGAAAGTTAAGGGGCTAATATGTTTATCCTTTAAGACCGGGGCCAGGTACTTTTTGAAGAGCCAGATGAGTAGGGCAGGTATCATGGTGGTAAAATTTAATAGAAATGAAACAACTGTTAGTGATGTTAACTACAGCTATTACAACATATTAAAGATTTACCCCTACGTGATTTCATAATATATTTACGAATATATAAAAAAAGACTATCAGTTTAGTAGTTTTTATTTTTTTTCTATTCGATTCCAACGACACTTCGCTGGACTCCAATCAAAAAAGGGTAAACAATAAGTCCAATAATTTGTAACTTGTACTACAGAAAATTAAAATACCCCCTTTAGGGGGCTGGGGGCTTAATATGCAATGGCTTGGAAGACGCGAAAGCGACAATGTAGAAGATAACCGGGGTGGTGGTGGAGGCGGCGGTGGCCGTTTTGCCCTGGGTGGTGGTATTATAAGTATCATAGCGCTGGCTATTTACTATTTTACCGGGGTTGATACCTCGCAATTGTTGAACCAGGTTGCCAGCAATGGGCAGGTGCAAACCGAACAGCAGGCCAGGGATCCAAACGCATCCAAAGATAATGCCTCACGGTTTGTGGGGGTGATATTGGCCGATACCGAAGATATCTGGACGAAGATCTTCAGCGATATGGGCAAAACGTATGAAAAACCTCATTTAAGCTTGTTTAGAAATTATACCGAATCGGCCTGTGGTAATGCCAGTGCGGCAACCGGGCCGTTTTACTGTCCGGCAGATTCTAAAGTGTATATCGATCTTTCTTTTTATGACGAGCTTAAGAACCGTTTTGGTGCTGGTGGCGATTTTGCGCAAGCCTATGTCATAGCCCATGAGGTTGGTCACCACGTGCAGAATCTATTGGGAACCTCGGCCAAAATGGACGAAGCCCGTAACCGCCTTAGCGAAACCGCGTACAACAAACTCTCCGTAAAGCTGGAACTCCAGGCCGACTTTTATGCTGGTGTTTGGGCTCACTACGAGCAAAGCATGAAAAAAGTGCTCGACGCGGGCGACATTGAAGAAGCCCTCACGGCAGCCAACGCCATTGGTGATGACCGTCTGCAAAAACAAGCCACCGGCCACATAGAACCCGATAGCTTTACCCACGGAACCAGCGCCCAACGCATGTACTGGTTTAAAAAAGGCTACGAAACGGGAGATATTAACCAGGGTGATACTTTTGGAAATGGGGATTTGGAGTAACCGTTATAAACGCCCCCGTTAGTTGTTATGTTAAGTAATTGGTCTGTTTTACAGCAAGCAAATTTACCCATAAGTGATTCCATAAATTTTTACGGGGTTATAAGAAATACCAGAAAATGATAGTGTTTTTTATTTTTGAGAAATCGGTTAAACAATTGATAATGTTAATTCATATGTTTAATTTGGAATCTCTCTAAAAACGATCACTGCTATTTATGAGGGTCATTAGAGGGATAACCTTAAAACACTGTATTATGGAAAAAAAAGAAAGCAAACTGGAAAAGTTTAAAGAATTCGAAATCAAAGACCTGGGAAAAATTAAAGGCGGCCTTAAGTGGAAAGGACGTAGAGAATCGGACAATGTGGATGATTGTCGCCCTTATGCTCGTCTTGCCCGTCCTTGGGAATGCCCAATTGCGAATCCTGGATTTGGTTTTTAAGCCCAATAAATGAAATTCACAATCGGTTCAAAGGGTCAGTATGTAATAAACCATCTGTAAAGCTTTAATCCGATTTTTAACCGGTGTTTGGGCACATTTAGAGCAAAGTCTCAAAAATGTGCTCGACCCGGGTGATATTGAAGAGCCCTTTAATGCTGCCAATCCCATTGGTTATGAACCAGCTGAAAAAACAAGCCATGTGCAACATAGAATTCATTTAAAACGCTTTCCCTCCTCGCGTGTTATTTGCTTACATTAGCAATCCGCATGAAAAACTACCATTACATCATATTTTCCATAGCTGCATTGGCGGCTTTGAGTTCCTGTTCGCCGAAAGGGCCTTATGCTTTAACCAATAAGGTGTATACGAGCAAGACAGATTCGGTTGTAAAAGTGATCGAACAGACACAGGTGCCTATGCTGGTGGATAGTGCAGGCGCTAATATTCCTGGCGAGTGGGTGGGCACGGTGAATTTTAACTTGCGTAAACCCAACTATGTGATCATTCATTTTACCGCGCAGGATTCTATACAGCAAACGCTTAAAACATTTACTTTGGTAAAGCCACAGGTGAGCGCCCATTATGTGGTAGCTAAGGATGGCAAAGTATACCACATGCTGAACGACTATCTTCGGGCCTGGCATGCAGGCATCAGCCGTTGGGGTAGTATCAGCGATATGAACAGTTGCTCCATCGGTATCGAGATCGATAATAATGGGCACGAACCATTTAATGATACCCAGGTAAAAAGCCTGCTGGCCTTGTTAACACAGCTTAAAAAAGTGTACGGTATCCCAACAAGTAATTTTATTGGTCACCAAGATATAGCCCCGCTGCGTAAGCCCGACCCTGGACCCTTCTTTCCCTGGAAATTGCTGGCCGATAAAGGCTTCGGCTACTGGCGCGATTACCTGCTGGAGGTTCCACCCGATAATTTCGACTATGCCACGGCCCTCAAACTCATCGGCTATGATACCCGCGACCTTACCGCAGCCATCGTAGCCTTTAAACGTCACTTTGTTCAAACAGACGAAACTCCAACCATGACCGAATTCGATCTGAATATCCTATACAACGTATACAAAAAATATACTCCCTAATTCCTTAAGAGAGGAGTCATTGACGTGTAGGTACCGGCTTTGTTGACCCATAAGGTGCAAATCCATGATCCATTTTGTATAGCTTACCGTCTTTAAAATAATAAAATTCGGTGGTCTGATTATCCTGGTAAACGGTTCTGTAAACGGAGAGTTCTACACGAGTAGCAGTAGGGTGATCCCGGGTGAATTTTTGCTCGGATAAGCCCAATGATATTTGTTGCGTTTTGCAGCTCATCAAGAATACGAGCATTATGATGGATAGCATTAACTTTTTCATAAAACCATGACACCTTAATGCGTATATACCCTTACTCCGAAAACAAGAAAAGCCCGATTCCTGAAAACCGGGCTTTAAAAAATATGCCAATCAAAAGCTCCCCTTTTAGAGAGCTGGGGCTTCGTTTATTTCTTCACCCAGCCATCTTTCAATGTCACGGTGCGGTTAAACACGAGATGATCTGGAGTAGAATATTTGTCTAAGGTAAAATAGCCTTTACGCATAAACTGTATGGCTTTACCTGGTGTGGCGTTGGCCAGATCGGGTTCTATATAGGCCTTCGGTAATATTTGCAGGCTGTTCGGGTTCAGGTAATCTTTAAAGTCACCATCCTCGTTTGATGGATCTTCAACCTGAAACAGGCGGTCGTACAATCTCACTTCGGCAGTTTTAGCATGTGGTACGCTCACCCAGTGTATGGTGCCTTTTACGTTGATACCGCTGGTATCATTGCCTGATTTTGACTCGGGCAGATAAGTACAGTGGATCTCGGTCACGTTGCCATCAGCATCTTTTATAAAGCTGTCGCAGCGGATGATATAGGCATTTTTCAGGCGTACCATTAGGCCAACACCCAGACGGAAGAATTTCTTTGGTGGCTCTTCCATAAAATCCTCGCGCTCAATCCATAGTTCGCGGCTAAACGGAAACTCACGGCTACCATCGCCACCCTCAACCTCGGGATTGTTTTCACCATGCATAATCTCGGTTTCACCTTCCGGGTAGTTGGTCAGGATACATTTGATCGGGTCAAGTACAGCCATGCGGCGCCAGGCGGTTTTATTGAGATCCTCGCGGATACAGAATTCCAGCAAACCAACGTCGATCATGTTTTCGCGTTTGGCTACGCCGATGCGGTCGCAAAACTCACGGATACTGGCGGGCGTATAACCACGGCGGCGCAAGCCACTAATGGTAGGCATCCGCGGATCGTCCCAACCTTCCACATGTTTATCCTCTACCAATTGCAACAGCTTACGCTTGCTCATTACAGTATAGTTGAGGTTTAACCGGGCAAACTCATATTGTTTTGACGGGAAAAGATCGAGCTTTTCAATAAACCAATCGTATAGCGGACGGTGTGGTACAAACTCCAGTGTACAAACAGAATGAGTGATCTTTTCGATAGCGTCTGATTCGCCATGGGCAAAATCATACATCGGATAGATACACCATTTGTCACCCGTGCGGTGATGATGTGCGTGTTTAATGCGGTACATCAGTGGATCGCGCAGGTGCATGTTTGGCGATGCCAAGTCGACCTTGGCGCGTAGCACTTTGGCTCCATCCGGATATTTACCGGCTTTCATATCGGCAAATAACTGCAGATTTTCTTCAACAGAACGGCTACGGTACTGGTTTGGCGTACCGGGTTCGGTTGGAGTTCCTTTTTGTTTAGCTATCTCTTCGGCGGTGCTGTCATCAACATAAGCCAAATCATTTTTGATCAGGGTTACGGCAAACTCATATAGCTGGTCAAAATAGTCAGAAGCATACAACTCTTCGGCCCATTCAAAACCAAGCCATTTGATGTCTTCTTTGATGCTGTCTACGTATTCAGTCTCTTCTTTGGTGGGATTGGTATCGTCAAAACGGAGGTTGGTTTTGCCGTTGTATTTTTGTGCCAGTCCAAAGTTCAAACAAATGGATTTGGAATGCCCTATGTGTAAATAACCATTAGGTTCTGGCGGAAAACGGGTTAATACCCTACCGCCGTTTTTACCGGCAGCTATATCTTCTTCAACAATTTCTTCTAAAAAATTCAGTGATCTCTCTTCGCTCATAAATAAAATAGCAATAGTTACAAAAGTAACAAAAAATTTGCCCCCTAACCCTCTGAAGGGGGAAGTTTTGACCAGATTGATGGAAGGAAATGAGAAAAAAGGCTGTTTTAAATGGGACTGCCTCTTTTTTGGTATTATAGTTTCTGCGCACACAACGTACATGCGCCAACGAAAGGGTGCTGGCTGCCTTACCCGTTATAACCTGGATCGAACTCTACAATCCATTCAATGCCATATTTATCCCTGAACATTCCGGCATAGGTACCCCATGGGCTGTCGCCAATGGGCCCTTCCACTTCTCCGCCTGCAGATAATCCGTTAAATATTTTATCTGCCTCTTCAGGGCTTTCGGCATTCAAATATATTTTAGAACGGTTTTCATTTTCGCTTACCCGCCCCATGAATCCGGGAATATCGTTGGCTATTAAAACATTGTTTTTGCCAAGCGGCAGGCCAATGTACATTATTTTACTTGCCTCATCTTCGGCTACGTGAAATTCAGGGCCTGATAAGTCTTTAAAACGGATGATTTTTGTAAACTCGCCGCCAAAAACTGATTTGTAAAAAGTGAATGCTTCTTCGGCATTGCCATTGAAGTTGATCCAGGGATTAATTGCTCGCATGATTTTTATTGTTGGTTTATTTTGTTTCCTTAATTATTAGATGAAGCAGCGAACAAATTGTCCTGTTTTTTCCAATAACAATGTAAAATAGGCTAGTCAAAACCTTTTCCTTCAGGGGGCTGGAGGGCTCGAAATAATATTGTGGCTCATTAGTATCCGCATAAGTACATCTACAGAAATATCACGGGTAATGTCGATACAAAGGCTAAAACGCCCGCAGATCTTTACCTGGCAAAAATTATAATGAAACTCCAGGATCAATCCACGCAAACTGCCCGAGTTAACAATAATGATCTCATCATCAATTACCTCGCAGGTATTGCTGGTGCGGTTAAAATAGCTGCGCAAATTTTTGATAAGTCGGTATATTGGTAACGATAGGATCATATTCAATTCACGATACTAAAATAGTATTTAATCTTCGTTTGATAATATTATCTTTTATATAAGCAGGCAGTAAACTGTTTAATAAAACCAGTAAGCGGTTAACTACGCCGGGGATGATCTCTTTTTTGCCTTTCAACAGTCCATCAATGGCTATACGGGCAACCTGTTCGGGCTCCAATACGGTAGCTTTGGATATTCCTTTCAGGGTATTGTTCATCACCAGCAACTCGGGTTTGGTATTAATACCGCCAGGACTCAGCAGACTGAGTTTTACGTTTGATCCGTACAATTCCAACTGTAAACACTTGGTAAAGTAGCGGATAAATGATTTGGTGGCGCCATAAACCTGCTTCTTCGGCACCAGGAACAAACCACCTAAACTGCCCACATTTAAAATATAAGAGGTAACAGATGCATCGGCCTGGGCTAGAAACAAGCGGGTAAGCAGCACGGGCGTAATCACATTCAGCTCAATCTGCATTTTATAAAAAGCGATGTTTTTATCCTCAAACCACGACCAATTGCCCAGCCCGGCATTGTTGATGAGCAGATGCGCTGTGATGTGCTGCTCTTTTAGCCAGGTAAAAATTTCAGCGTAGCTTTCGGTATGTGTCAGGTCGGTTTCTAAATGATGAACCGTCACCGCGAAGTTTTTGCGGATAAAGGAGGCCAGTTCTGGTAATCCAGATCCGGGTAAAGCAACCAGTACCATGTTTATATTCCTTCCTGCTAACTCAATAGCAAATGATTTTCCGAGGCCTTCACTTGCTCCGGTTACAATGGCGGTTAATTGCTCCATAATTGTGCAGGTTGCTGGTTATCTGAACCATGATACGAAGGATCAAAGGATTCTCCTGATTTTTTGTCTTTAATTTCATAATGCTTATTCTTTGATCCAATTAAATAGTTAAGTGTTTTGCCTAAACCTTCGGCAAAGGGAGTTATACTATACCTCAGTTGATCTATCGCTTTATTGCTGCTATATTTCTGATCGTATTTAAGTCGATCGGCAAATTCGGGTAAAAATGCAGGGGGAATGCCTGTAAGCCTGGTTTTTAACCATTCCAACTGGCTGTAAAACTGTATGAGTTTTAGTGGTATGCGAACCATGTCCAGCTTTTTGCCTGATAGTAGTTGTAATGTTTCAAAAAAAGTATTAAAGCTGATATCATGGCCACCCAAAATATAACGTTCGCCCATGACTCCTTTGCTCATGGCAGCTATATGGCCGGCAACTACGTCATCTAAAAAAGCATAATTGGCCACCTGTTCTCCATTACCGGGAATAAAACGCCAAGTTCCTTTTAAATAGCCCGATACCATTTTGCCAACAGTATTACTGTCGGTCATGGGTCCTTCACCATACACCCGGGAAGGATTTACGATAACAACAGGCAAGCCTTGTTTTACAAATTGCAAAACCTCCAACTCGGCCAGGTATTTGGTACGTTCGTAAGCGATGGGGAAACCGGTTATACGCGGGTCGGTTTCGGTCATTGGGTGTTTTATAGTTGGCCCCCATACGCCGCAGGTGGAGGTATATACCATTTTTTCTACATCACAACTTTTGGCTGTTTCCAGTACGTTACGGGTTCCGGTAACATTGGTTTCATGATAGTCGTCGGGGTTGCGGCACCACATTTTGGCCATGGCGGCGGTATGATAAACCTGTTCACATCCATCCATGGCCCTGGCCAATGTTTGTTTGTAAAGGATATTGCCTAATACGGGTTCAATGTTGGGATGTGTGATAAGATAAGGATGATCTGTATCGCGACATAAAGCCCTTACCTCATAACCCGCTGTTGCTAATGCAAGGCATAATTGCCTGCCTATAAAACCAGTTGCTCCGGTAACTAATACTTTCATACCCGTATTACACCCGGATAATCATTTACCCCTACGTCTGGCTGTAAATTTTTATCTATTTAAAAAAAGTAACTTTTAGGTTGGCAAATGCACCGTCAGAGCTATCGCCTACCCATAATCCAAGTTTTCCACTTTTACGGTCGCTCAATTGCTTAATGCTTAAACAAGGTGTTTTTTGGCCATTGATAAAAGCCGTTACCTGGGGATATTTTATTTCTATCCGGATGTGGAACCATTGATTGGGATCCGGGGGTGAAGTAATTGCTTTTTCATACTGCGCGTTAAATTTATCGCGCAATACAAACCAGGGAAATTGCGGATGAGATATATACTGTACCATGTGTATATGACGAACAGAATCAGTTGTCAAAAAATTAAAAGGACGAAAGTATATCGCATCAAGAGTTTTGGCATCTTCCGCATGAAAAGCTACCCCTAAAAAGCTCTTTTGATACACATCTTTTCCGCGGATGTCCAGCTCAATAATGCCGTCGCTAAAAGTTACATCATTGATCAAGGCTACACCGTCATCATCATTGGCCGATAACATGATCCCGTTTTTTTCATGATTAGGCAATACGGCAGCCTCCCGGTTGCTGATGCTGAGCTGATGTGCTGAAAGCAATTTCGACAGATCATAACTAACGGTATGCTGTTGGCAGAAGGCGCTTGTTGATCCTAATAAAAAGGCTAAAATGATAGAGCCTATGATTATTTTACAATTCATGCTAAGAAGCCGTTGGTTTTAAAGTGAATGCGAAGGGTGGATATCTTTATACAGACGCGTTTACCCGGTGAAAGTGACATAATTACAATTATAAATTTTACAGATAAAGTTTCATAAGTGACCAGGCAAATTACCGCGGCTTACTTATAGGTTTATATCATAAAATATTTATTTTTGAAAAAGCACTCACCACAAACCTTAATAGTATGAACATACACCAGGATCCCTACATGAACTTTGCCGATATGGGCCCCGAAGAAATGGGTTTCTTGCAGCAAGCTACCAGGGAGCTTAGCGAAGACCAGAAGAAATATTTTTATATGGTTTATAGCGGTAAACGCAAGAATGCGAATGAAATACTCATTTTTACATTGCTTGGTTTAGTGGGTGTTTCTGGAATACACCGGTTTGTTTTAGGACAGATAGGTATGGGTATCCTTTATTTTTTAACTGCCGGTCTTTGTTTAATAGGTACTATTGTTGACCTGGTGAACAATAAATCGCTTACTTTAAAGTATAATAAGGAAATGGCTTATGAAAGCCACCGGATGGCCATTCTGAGTAATCAGAAATAAAGGATAAATCGGCCATATTACAAAATCTATTCATGAAATTAGCTGTACTTACCGCATATTTAGAAAGCCTGGCCCCTTTGGTGTACCAGGAAGATTATGATAACGCGGGTCTTATTGTGGGAAGCCCCGAACAGGAAGTTACCCAGGCATTACTGTCTCTTGATTGTACCGAAGCTGTGGTTGATGAGGCCATTGCCACTGGTTGCCAGGTGATCATATCTCACCATCCCATAGTTTTTAAAGGACTTAAAAAGTTTAACGGCAAAACATACGTGGAAAGGGTAGTAGAGAAGGCCATTCGCAGCCGCATTGCCATTTACGCTATACATACTAACCTGGATAATATCATGGAGGGCGTAAACCAGCGTATTTGTGATACCCTGGGGCTGAAGAACTGCCGCATTTTATTACCTAAGCATAACCTGTTGAAAAAGTTGGTAACTTTTGTACCAGGCAGCCATGCCGATGCCGTGCGCGATGCTCTATTTGCTGCCGGAGCTGGAAATATTGGTAATTACAGCGAAACCAGTTTCAATACCGAAGGTAAGGGGACATTTAAAGGTAACGAGGTTACCAATCCCTATGTTGGGGAGCCGGGTAGTCGTCATCAGGAAAATGAGGTACGTATCGAGACTGTGTACCCAGCTAACCTGGAAAGTAAAATACTGATGGCGCTGGTGCTGACTCATCCGTATGAAGAGGTGGCTTACGATCTGTTTCCGTTGACCAATCAACATCAGCAGGTAGGAGCGGGTATGATCGGTGAATTGGAGATACCGCAGAACGAAGAATCTTTCCTGTTTCATGTAAAAGATAAGATGCGCACCCATGTGATCAGGCATACGGCATTAACCGGTAAACATGTGAAAAGAGTTGCTGTTTGTGGTGGTGCCGGAGGCTTTTTATTAAAGCATGCCATATCGGCAGGTGCCGACGTTTTTATCACTGCTGATTACAAGTATCATGAGTTTTTTGATGCTGAAGGAAAGATAGTGATCGCAGATATCGGACACTTTGAGAGTGAACAATTTACGGCGCAATTATTGTATGAAATAATAAGGAAAAAATTTCCTATCTTTGCCGTCCGTTTAACAGAAGTAAATACAAACCCCGTCAAATATTTTATTTAATGGAACAAACCGTAGAACAAAAGCTTAAAGCTTTATACGAACTACAAACCATCCACACCAAAATTGATAGAATTCGCCAGGTAAGAGGTGAACTGCCAATGGAGGTTGCAGATCTGGAAGATGATGTTGCTGGTCTTGAAACCCGCATTCAAAAGATCAAAGCCGAGCTGGATGATGTAGAAGATGAGATTGTAACCCGCAAAAACCTGATCAAAGAAGCTCAGGCCAATATCAAAAAATACGAAGCGCAACTTAACGAAGTTAAGAACAACCGTGAGTATGATGCCATATCAAAAGAAATTGAGATACAAGGATTAGATATTCAGGTAAGCGAGAAAAAAATACGCGAGTATGGTTTTGAGATCACTTCAAAAACCCAGATATATGAAAAAGCACTGGCCGATCTGGATTTGCGCAAGAGTGATCTTGATGCTAAAAAAGAAGAACTAGGTACCATCACAGCCGAAACTGAAAAAGAAGAGACAGAACTGGTTGCCCAGGCAGAAAAAGCTACCGGAAATATCGAAGAGCGTTTATTAACCGCCTATAACCGCCTGCGTCAAAACGCAAAAAATGGTTTAGCTGTGGTAACTATCCAGCGCGATTCATGTTCAGGTTGTTTTAACCAGATCCCGCCTCAACGTCAGTCTGACATTCGTCAGCGTAAAAAGATTATTGTTTGTGAGCATTGCGGACGTATCCTTGTTGATGAGCAAATGGCTCTGGAAGCAGAAGAAGCATAAACGTTAGTTTATAAATATTAAAAAGGGCGCCCCAATCAGGCGCTCTTTTTTGTTACCTGAATAATTAACTATCTTGCCATAGCCAATAAACAATTATCCATGTTACTATCTATCCTGAAAAAACTATTTCTGCGCGATCTGGAAAAACTTAAGACAGAGTTGGAGTTATATCAGCAGGAGCAAAATATCTGGATTATTGATAAACAAATTGCCAATACGGCCGGTAATCTTTGCTTGCATCTGATAGGCAATTTGAATACTTATATCGGGGCAGAACTGGGCAAAACGGGTTATATCCGCGATCGGCCGTTGGAGTTTTCATCAAGTCCTATTCCAAGAGTCGAACTTTTGAAGCGTATAGATGAGACTTCACGGATGATAGCTGGAACGCTTGATAAACTAAATGAGGAGCAAACGGCTGATGAATATCCTCAGGATGTGTCTGATGGAAAAGTAAGTACAGGATATTTCTTAACGCATCTGGCTACTCATTTGTCATATCACCTGGGGCAGGTTAATTACCACCGAAGGTTACTGGATAATTAATGGACAGGTTAAGGGTAACATATGCCTGTCTCATTGTTATCGCCATTAGCTCAGGCCTGCTATCCCGTCATTTTTCTTTTATTCCATTATTTATAGGCGATATCCTTTGGGCCTTGATGGTTTACTTTATTATGCGGTTTCTGTTTATTGATAAGCCTGTTAAGCTCATTGTTATAACCAGTCTGTTGTTTTGCTATATCATAGAATTTAGTCAATTGTATAAAGCGCCCTGGATAAATAATTTAAGGCACACGCTGTTTGGTCGCCTGGTTTTGGGCGAAGGATTTTTATGGAGCGATCTGCTCTGTTATACTATTGGAATTGTTTTTGGTGTTTGGATTGATAGGTTAATTCAACAGCACAGTACAACCTAAAACATACTCGTCTGTTTACCTTTCCTGGGCACAAATAAGGTATAGTCGTATTCGGGCATCTCCCGACCCGCCATAAAGCGATTGCAGGCCATCCGGAACATCTGGTGGATGGATTGTGCTATTTTGCCTTCGCCGCTCATACGGCGGCCAAAATCGCTATCATTTAACTTGTCGTCATGGCATGAGCGTATCATGTTGAGCACTTTCTCTGCACGATCAGGAAAAGCCTTGTATATCCAGTCGCTGAATATCTCGGCTATACTGCCATTGAGTCGTACAATGGTAAATCCTGCGGCCAACGCGCCCCGGTCGGCAGCGGCTTTGATAATGCTGGGTACTTCGTTACTGTTAAGTCCTGGGATAATAGGAGCTGCCATTACCCTCACAGGGACCCCTTTTTCGGATAGTTTCTGTACCACGGCCAGCCTTCCGGTAGCCGTCACGGTCCGCGGTTCCAGTTTTTGACGCAGCTGCTCATTCAATGAGGTAATAGAAACGTTTACATGCACCAGTTTCATAGAGGCTAGTTCGGTAAGAATGTCCAGATCGCGCAGGATCACATTGTTTTTGGTGATGATGCTTACCGGGTTTTTATACTTCAAAAAAACCTCCAGTAGTCCACGGGTGATCTTTAAGCGACGTTCTACAGGCTGGTAACAATCGGTATTGCCCGAAAGCATGATAGATACCGGCCGATAGTTTTTCTTGTTAAAATACTGCTCCAAAAGCTCAGGGGCATTGGGTTTGATGATGATCTTGCGTTCAAAATCAAGCCCAGCGCTAAAACCATAATATTCATGACTGTTGCGGGCATAACAATAAATGCAACCGTGTTCGCAACCCTGGTAAGGATTTATAGAATACATGTGGCTCAGATCTGGACTATTAGATTCACTTACTATCTTTTTGGGTGTTTCCTCAAAAAGCTGCGTGGCGGTATTTTCCAATAAAGGCTCGTCGATCCCCTCGATGTGCTCGGCGACATATTTATTCTTTAAAAATTTGTTGTGGGTATTTAGCTGCGCTCCCCGACCTTTAAAAAAGCCGGTATTATCATCCTGTTCCATTTAACAAATTTGCTAATATTTTTAGCAAATCACAAATCGATCAGTTTGTTTTTTATGCTGTATAATACCAGGCCAACGCGGCTCTTAATGCCCAGTTTTTCAAAAAGCTGATCGCGATAGCTATCAACGGTACGCACGCTGATGCACATGGTGTCGGCAATTTCTTTATAGGTGAGTTCGGTTCCGGTTAAGCGTAAAAATTCAATTTCCCGGGGATTTAACTTTACAACGGCCGTTTTATCGTTATTGAAATTATTTAATAAATGCTTAGTAACAAAATCCGGATAGTAAAGATCTCCTTCTGTTACTTTGAGCAAAGCAGCCTCAAACTCATGTGGTTCAGCATCTTTAAGAAGATACCCTTTTACACCCATTTTAACCATGGTGAGTACCTTTTCGGCGTCTTCAAACATGGATAGGATAATAGTACGGATAGATGGTTGGAACTTTTTAAGCCATTGCGCGGTTGAAATGCCGTCCATTATCGGCATATTAATATCCAGAATAACAATATCTGGAACTAACCCCGAAGCTATTTTGTCAACCAATTCTTTACCATGCGCGGCTTCAAATAGTATGTTGTAGCGGTTAAAGCTCTCCACCATAGAAGCAATGCCGCTTCTGAAAAGGCGATGATCATCAACCAGGGCTATTTGAATAGGTTCCGTTAACATAAGTTTCTTGTATGAGGGGGTTGAGTGAAAGGTTAATGCTGCAGCCATTGCCTGGTGAACTATTAATAGTTGCTTCGGCTCCTATTAAGGCGGCCCTGTTCACAATGTTACGCAAACCCGAGCCCCCCTTATCTTTAAGCAATTCAGGCTCAAAACCAACACCGTCATCTTCGATGGTTAAATTAAACATTTGCTCCTTATAATACAAACTCATTTTAAAGTTATCGGCTTGCGCGTATTTTAAGGCATTATTTAAGGCCTCCTGAAAGATCCTGAATAATACCAGCTCCCGCTGTTCGCCAAGTGTGTAATAATCACCATCAACCAATAACGATACGTTAATGATACCACTTCTGTTAACACGTTCGGTTTCTATTTCCAGCGTTTTTATGAGGCCCATTACACTGATATGTTCAAAACTAAGACTTTTGGAAAGGTTTCGCAGATCACTTATGGATTGGGCAATAAGTTCGCGGTTGTCATTTACCCGGGCCTTTTCATGTTCGCCCAGGTTTCTGCCCAACACGCCCAGGTTAAGTTTTACAAATGATAGCACCTGGGTAATATTATCATGCAACTCGCGACTAATATGATTTAGCGTTTCTTCCTGAATTTCCATGCGGGTTTTCAGCAATTCCTGTTGAAAGGATGATTTCAGTTGCTCCTTTTCCAATACATTTTTATTTTGTTTGCGTTGGTATAGCAACAAAAAGCTGACGATAAAAACCCCCAGCAGCATCACTATGGCGGTGCCTGCAATTATCAATAAAATGATTTCTTCATCCTTAAACAGCATATTTGAATGGGCTGATCATATTAATGGTTTGGATATAGATAAAAGATGTTACTATGTTTTTATAACAGCGGCAATAGATTTTGCTTTTTTATACTGATATATAAATGCAACAGACAGTAACGAATATAAAATAAGACAAGCAATATTCGGTATAACCTGAGCCAATATAAAGAACTTATAATTTTGTTTGTAAGCCATGTAACTGAAAGCTATGTAATAAAACAGAAAAGCAAGCGTATAAAATAATATTCCCGCAGTGGCCCAAAATGGCGGGTGACGTATAATATCGAGGCTTTCATCAACATTGTTAATTAATTTAAAATAATACAAGCACACCAACACAGTAAGCATGCTGTATTGAAGTACTATGGCAATGGTGTTTAGCATAAAAAAGCCCTGAATAAAGATCATGTCTATAAAAGAAAACAGGACTATTATGAAAAGCACAATATTTACCCTTTTTTTGTATGATCTTCTTGTATCAAGAGCGCTTATAAAGCGGGTGTAAATAACTATTTCAATAATTGTTTCCAGATTGCTGCACCAAGCATTGGTATGGTGCCATAGCGTCCAATATTTAAGGTTCGCAAACTCATAAATTACGATAAACGCCAAAAAAGGAAGGAATACCTTAAAGTTACGATCAAGCTTTTTGTAGGTGTATAAACAAACAAAAAACGCAAAAAGCTCAAAATAAAAATAGATATAATCAAGCATAAGATTACATTAAAGCATTTGCCTTTTGACGAATATGGCCTTACAAAAATATTTTAAAGGATTGCTTACGATGGGCAAAGTGGAGGGCATGTTCTGCCATTGTTAAAAGGCCCCATTGGATCTTCAGTGCCCAATGGCCCAACGCCATCTTCTATGGCATCGGTATGTTCAGTATGATTTTCAACGGTGCCTATCAATATAGCTGTAGTTTGATTGGGCGAATGCTCGTTTTTATGATCGTAAGCGGCAAAATGAATTCTTACTCCCGTAGCCTGCTCGGGTAGGTTGTTGATAAAGGATTTTAATTTATCAAGCGGTATCCAGACAGACTGCGTATCGTTGATATTGTGTTCTTTGTCAATCAGTTTTTTTCGGGTGGCAGCGTAGTGGTCCACCATTTTTTGGGCGATAGATAAATCGATAGGTTCCATTATTTGTGGTTTTTATTCAATTAAGCTGTCTCTTCCTTAATAAAATACAGCCGAATTTGATAGGGGGTATAATATACGAGGAAAACGCCAGCTTAGGTTGGTTGGTGAAAAACGTAAATAAGATCAGTACAAAATCCATAAATAATACGGATTACTCAAAAATAGGTTTTTTTTAGAAATTATCCTTATACGGATATAAATCAAAATAAGGCGAAAAATAATGTATATCAGGATAGTTTTTTGACTTTTGTAAAGCATAAAAACGCAAGGCCTAAAAATACATATATAAATAAACAAGCCATTTCGCAGATTAAATGAGCGATCGAATAAAAATGATAATTGTTTTTAACCAATAGGTTGTCAAATGATGCGAAATAAAAATAATTGGCCAATGAGTACAACAATAATCCCACGGCAGCTAAAAATGGCGGGAAAAGGAGCAAATAGGGATATTCGTCCGAATGTTTAAATAAGTTATATATATATACAAATGCCATGGTAGCCAATATAATGCTTTGTGATGCACTGGCTACGGTAGCGACAGTCCAGAAACTATGAATAAAAAAGATGTCAATCAAAGTTATAAACAGGCCAATGGCAACGGCCATATACACCCTCTTTTTGTACTTTTTTCGCTCATCTAAGGATGCCATGAATTGCCCATATACCAATAGTTCGATAACACCCTCCAGATTATTGCACCAGGCATTTGAATGATGTAATAAAATTAGCTTCATAAAGAAGATATTTATAAACTCATAAACAACAACAAATGCGAGAAACGGGAGAAAAATTTTAAAGTTTCTATCTAGGTTTTTATAAGCGTACAGGCAACTTATAAATGCAAATAATTCAAAAAAGAAATATAAATAAAACATAGATATTACTGATGGCAGTAAAGATAAACGCTATTATCGATATTATTATATTTATGTGTTTGGTGGTAGAACGACAGAGGAAAAGTAAATTAAAGCATTGTTTATGTACTATCCCTTACGAAAGTTAAATTTAAAGCAAGTAGTTGATCTTATCAATAAAATTTATAATCGCAAAATAATACTTTAGGGGCAAAATATTATTTTAAGATAAGTTGCTGTCATCCAGCAAAAAAACGAAAAGTTCTTTGGGGCCGTGGGCGCCCAATACGAGAGTTTTTTCGATATCGGCGGTGCGGCTTGGGCCGGTCACATTACTGATCATCGATGGCAGCTGGTTATCATACTTCTTTTTGATCAGCTTAAAGCCATCTTTAAGATCGAGCACCATTTGGGAGGTATAGGCCAACACAATGTGTACTGGGGGATAAATGCTCAAGCGACGGCCTGCCATGTTGCCGTTTGACAGGAGTATGCTTCCATTACGGGCTATCAGGGCTTCGCAAAAGGTAAAACCAACGTCGGCCTGTTCAAAGTCTTTGTCGGTTTCATAAAATGGGTATTCAAAACGGGTAAGGATTTCCTGCAAGCCGGGTTCCCAGCAATATATTTTGCGCCAGTTTCGCTCTTCGGCCAGGGTAAGCAAGGTTTCAATAAACTGCACTTCATCCTCGCAAAAAACAAACTGCCCGTTAACGGTAGTGAACTGTTGGGCAAACATTACCTCCGGGATCTCCTCAGCGGCTGCATAAAGCGGCAGGTCCTCCAATTGAGGGTAGGGGTTGTCCCTTTTCTCCAGAAGAGCCTTGCGGATCTTTTTAAGCAGTTTTTCTTTTGATGTGGTAATATCCCTCATGGTAAAAACAGCAAAGCCATCAGCTTAGCTGATGGCTTTATACGATTAATGTATATTAAAACTTTGGATCTTCTCCGTCAATTCTGGAAAGCTCCGGATTTGTTAAGTTATCCGGAATGGCATTGTTATCCACATCGGGGTTTAGCGCAGCCTCGCCGTTCACAAACTTATCGTAAGTGGTACGTTCGTCAAATGGCCGCTTACCCAATATCTCTTCCAGATCTGATTGAAACAGTACTTCTTTCTCTAACAATTTCTGAGCTATTTTTTCAAGTCCATCGCGTTTGTTATTCAACAAATCTTTGGTTTTCTGATAAACCTCGTCAACCAGTTTACGCACTTCGTTGTCGATCATCTCGGCAGTAGTATCAGAATAAGGCTTGTTAAACTGATATTCGCCTTGCGGGTCGTAGAAGGATACATTACCTACACTACCGTTCATACCGTAGATTTTGGTCATGGCATAAGCCAGTTTGGTAATACGTTCCAGATCGCTTAGGGCGCCGGTTGATATCCTGCCAAAAACAATGTCCTCGGCAACACGACCACCCATCGAAACGCTCATCTCATCAAGCAATTGTTCGGTAGTGTATAAAAACTGCTCTTTTGGCAGATATTGAGCATAACCCAATGCTGCCACACCACGTGGAACGATAGATACTTTAACCAATGGGTCGGCATGTTCCAAGAACCAGCCAGCAATAGCGTGACCAGCTTCGTGGTAAGCAACAATGCGTTTTTCTTCGGGCGATATGATCTTGTTTTTCTTTTCCAAACCACCGATAACACGATCAATAGCATCCTGGAAATCGGCCATATCAACCGATTCTTTATTTTTACGGGCGGCTATCAAAGCGGCTTCGTTACAAACGTTAGCTATTTCTGCACCGGCAAAGCCTGGGGTTTGTGCCGATAATTTTTTCGCGTCAACGCCATCAGATAATTTGATAGGTTTCAGGTGAACTTTGAAGATCTGCTCTCGACCGATCAAATCAGGCTTATCAATAGATACCTGCCTGTCGAAACGGCCCGGGCGTAACAGCGCCGAATCCAATACATCAGGGCGGTTGGTTGCAGCAAGGATAATAATACCCGAATCGGTACCGAAACCATCCATCTCTACCAATAACTGGTTCAGCGTGTTTTCGCGTTCATCATTACCACCAACAATATTGTTTTTACCGCGGGCGCGGCCAATAGCATCAATCTCGTCAATAAATATGATACATGGAGCTTTATCTTTTGCCTGGCGGAATAAATCACGTACACGTGAAGCACCCACACCTACAAACATCTCCACAAAATCAGACCCTGAAAGCGAGAAGAACGGAACCTGTGCTTCGCCGGCAACGGCCTTGGCCAATAATGTTTTACCTGTACCTGGTGAACCTACCAACAGGGCTCCTTTGGGTATTTTACCACCCAGGTTAGTGTATTTTTTGGGGTTTTTAAGGAAATCTACAATTTCCATTACCTCTTGCTTTGCTTCTTCGAGGCCGGCTACATCATTAAATGTTACCGATACCTGTGCTTCTTTATCAAAAAGAGTAGCTTTTGATTTGCCGATATTAAATATTTGACCACCCGGGCCGCCTCCTGAACCACCTGACATGCGGCGCATAATAAATATCCATACACCAGCAAACAGGATAACCATGATAACACCTTGTACCAACCAGTTTGATAAAAAGCTCTCATGCCCTTGCTCGTATTGAATATTTATTTTTTGATCCTCCGGCATGTCTTTCTGTGCATTCGCTACAGATTGCTTTAGGCTTTCGTATGATGCATCGGTAAAAGTGTATTGAGGGCCATTATTTGTGGTGTTAAACAAACGCTGGTCTTTGCCGGCTTTGGCATATTGTGGTTTGTTTAAACTTTCTTTTTTGATGTAAACTTCGGCTGTTACCAGGTCGCCGCTTTTATAAGCTATCAGTTTTTCAACATCATTTTGCTTAAGCATGCCTTCCACATCTTTAAAGGTAGTAGGGGTACCCGAACCGCCGCTCAAAAGGGTAGGCACCAATAAAAACGCTAAAATAACAATGCCATAAAGCCACATAATATTAAACTTGGGTGGTTTAGGCGGTGTTTTTTTATTAAGTATTTTCCTGATAGGTTTCGGACTTTCTGATTTATTATCTTTAATATCTTTCATTTCTTTATTACGAGCTCAAACTTACAATCTATAATTTAAAATTTACAAAGGTTTAGTACCATGACTCAAACCGGAGGGTAATTGTGACGAAAGTTTAAGCACTTTTGTAATATTTAATCTCGGCATCACCCCACAGATCTTCCACGCCGTAAAACTCACGTTTGTCGGTTCTGAAAACATGAACTACAACGTCCACATAATCAAGTAGTATCCATTCTGCATATTCAAGTCCCTCCTTGCGCCAGGGTTCCTGTTGCGTAGCTTTAAAAATTTCTTCTTCAATACTATTGGCAATAGCTTTTACCTGTGTTGATGAATCGGCATGGCAGATCACAAAATAATCCGATACCGAGCCCAATATATTCCGGAGGTCTAACCTTATAATATCATTCCCCTTTTTTTCCTGTATGCCATGTATGGCCAGCTCAGAAATATAGGCCGATTGATTTAACACTTTGTTTTTTACCATCAAAAAGAATTAGTTTTGAACGTTCTTGGGTTAAAAATTATTATACTTTGCAAAATAACATATTTTCGGCATTATTTGTTGGTCAAAATTTAGTAACAATTCAACAAGTTGACTCAACTAACACATTCCTTAAAACTTTACTGTCAAATTCCAAGCCATTGCCCGAAGGTACGGTCATTATGGCAGAAAGCCAATATGCAGGCAGAGGCCAGCAGCAAAATAAGTGGCATAGTGAGCCCGGAAAAAACCTTACTTTCAGTATTTTACTGACACCGGCGTTTCTGGCTGTGAGCGATCAGTTTGACCTGAACCGGGTTATAAGCTTGGGTGTTTACGAAGGTTTGTATCCGTACCTTGGCGATGAACTTAAAATAAAATGGCCCAATGATATATATTATGGCGACCGGAAATTGGGCGGTATACTCATAGAAACACACATACAGGGTACCCATATCAAGGATGCTATTATTGGTATTGGGCTTAATATTAACCAGGAGAGTTTTGAATCAGGGGCTGGCAACGCCATCTCCCTCAAGCAAATCTTACACAGGGATTATGATTTAAAAACAATATTGTCAGAAATTTGCAGTCATATTGAAGCATATTACCTTAATTTAAGGGCGGGTAAATTTTTGTTTGTAAGAAATACTTATTTATCCCGACTATATTGGTTAAACGAAGCAAAGCCCTTCAGGTCAAACGACCAGGTTTTTGAAGGAGTTATAAAAAACGTAAAAGAAAATGGAATGCTGGTTGTTGAAAATAATAACGGGCAACAAGAGTTTAGTTTAAAACAAATTGAATTTTTAAATAAATAATTAAATGAAGAAAGTACTGTTGGTAATTGTTGCATTAGTGCTATGCGCAGGGGCTTATGCCCAGATCGAAACGCCTGTAAGATGGTCATACGCGGCAAAAAAGTTGAATGATAAAGAAGCTGTTGTATTTTTAAAAGCTACTATTCAACCCAGCTGGCATATTTACTCCCTTAATGTTAAAGATGGCGGTCCAATAAAAACTTCATTTGAATTTACACCTTCAAAATTGTACGCTCCGGTGGGCAAACCATCAGAGCCAACCCCGGTAACCAAATTCGAGAAAGCTTTTAGTATGAATGTAAGCTACTTTGAAAAAGAAGTGGTTTTTCAACAAAAAATAAGTCTTAAATCAGCATCAGTGGCCAGCGTAACCGGCAAGCTCACGTACATGACCTGTAACGACAAAAAATGTCTTCCACCAGAAGATGTTGACTTCACTATTCCTTTAGGCAAGTAATTTTACCTTAAGGAAGATAGCAATGAAACTATTAAAAAAGGGCGTTTATTTACGCGTTATACTGGCTACATTGATGGTACTGGCCATTTTTTGTTCCGTAGGCTCTGCACCAGCCTTAGCCGTACAAAAAAGTAAAGCGGATACCGTATCAACTACAGATGTTCAGTTTACGGATATTCCTACTGCTGCCGATAGCATAGCGATCAGGAAAAAAGCTGCCGACTCGGCAGCGAAAACACAGGCTGCGGCAAAGCAAAAGACGCAATCACAAAAAGCGCCATCAACAGAAAAACCAAAAACGCTTTGGCAGATATTTATATTTGGTCTGCTAGGCGGGTTTACTGCTGTAATATTGCCTTGTATATACCCATTACTACCATTAACAGTAAGCTTTTTTACCAAAAAAAGCGGTAGCCGCCAAAAAGCTATTGGTCAATCACTTATTTATGGGGTTTCCATCATTATTATTTATGTAACCCTGGGTTTGCTGATCTCTATTATTTTTGGCTCCGATGCACTTAATCAGCTGGCAACTAACGGTATATTCAACATATTTTTCTTCTTACTGCTTATTGTATTTGGTATGTCGTTCCTGGGCGCGTTTGAAATTACGTTGCCAAGTTCACTGGCTAATAAGCTGGATGCAAATGCAGATAAGGGAGGCCTTGCCGGCATATTCTTTATGGCATCAACCCTGGTAGTGGTATCTTTTTCATGCACCGGGCCAATTATTGGCACCCTGCTGGTTGATGCAGCTTCCAAAGGCGACAGACTGGGTCCAGCCATTGGTATGTTTGGTTTTGCATTAGCACTGGCCCTGCCATTCACCATATTTGCATTGTTTCCTTCAGCGTTAAAAAGCCTGCCAAAATCAGGGGGCTGGCTCAATAGTGTAAAAGTAGTTTTGGGTTTTCTGGAATTGGCTTTCGCGCTTAAGTTTTTATCAAATGTTGATTTGGCTTATCACTGGAACTGGTTCGACAGGGAAATATTTTTGTCGCTATGGATTGCCATTGGTTTGTTGATGGGGCTTTATCTTATTGGTAAGATCAAGTTTTCGCATGACAGTGATGTATCTTATCTTTCTATCCCGCGCACCTTTTTGGCTATCGTTGTATTTGCGTTTGTAATTTATATGATACCGGGTTTATGGGGTGCTCCTTTAAAATCTATAAGCGCATTTCTGCCTCCTGAGGCAACGCAGGATTTTAACTTATCAAGTATTCCGGGTGGTGCGGCAGCGCCTTCTTCAGCTCCCGCAGCTGTTATACCTGCGAGCATTGGTGAAAAGAAATATGCTAACAATTATACCCGGATAAAAACCCGTGGGCTTGATTCATGGTATGATTATGACCAGGCTTTACAAGTGTCAAAGGCTACACATAAACCTATCTTGATTGACTTCACCGGATTTAACTGCGTAAATTGCCGTAAAATGGAAGCCAATGTTTGGTCGGATCCGGGAGTTTTCAAGCGATTGCGCGATGATTTTGTACTGCTTCAATTGGTTGTTGATGATAAAGCCTCTTTGGATGTAAAAGACCAGTTTGTATCAACCTATAGTGGCAAAAAAATAACTACACTTGGAGGTAAGTGGAGTGATTTGGAGGCCAGTCGTTTTAACTCTAACTCCCAGCCTTTATACGTGATGTTGGATAGCGATGGCAACTTTTTAAAAGATGCCACAGGTAAGGATATCCCAACTTCTCCGGCCGATTACGATATAGCCAGTTATACTAAATTTTTAGATAGCGGCATAGCAGCTTTCAAAAAGTAGGCACGGCGTTAAAAAATAAAATGTAAATTCGCGGCAAGTTTTAAAGCTTAGCCGCGTTTTTATTTAAAGGCTACTTTAAAAGCACTCAAATTTAAATTATTCAATTTTTTAAAGGTAGGGCCCCTAATGCCCGTATCAGGATAAAAAATGACGCAGATTAAAAATATCGGACTTTTTACTTCAGGTGGCGACGCGCCGGGAATGAATGCTGCCATCAGGGCGGTTGTACGTACGGCCATATACTATGGTATTGAAGTAACGGGCATTCGCCGGGGTTATGACGGCATGACCAAGGGCGATTTTATACCCATGAATCGCAAATCGGTTTCCAATATTATACAACGCGGAGGTACTATTCTGAAAACAGCGCGCTGTGACAATTTCAGAACGCCTGAGGGGCGCAAACAAGCATTCGATCAGTTACAAAAACATAATGTTGATGCCCTGGTGGCTATTGGGGGCGATGGTACTTTTACCGGTGCAAAAGTATTTGGCAGTGAATACGATATTCCGGTAATTGGTTTACCCGGTACTATTGATAATGATTTGCTGGGCACCGATTTTACCATTGGTTATGATACAGCCATTAATACGGTTGTTGAAGCGGTGGATAAGATCAGAGATACCGCCGAATCACACGACCGTTTATTTATTGTTGAAGTAATGGGCCGCGACTCTGGTCTGATCGCCCTGCGCACGGGTATTGCTGCCGGTGCCGAAGCTATACTTATCCCCGAAAGTAAGGGTGGAATGGAAGGGTTATTTAATCGGCTTGAACATGGCCGGAAAGATAAGACCTCCAGGATTGTTATTGTAGCCGAAGGTGAAGAAGCCGGTGGTGCTTTTGAGGTTGGCCGCCTGGTTCAGGAAAAATTTCCGCATTATGATACCCGCATCTCTATATTAGGACACATACAACGTGGTGGCGCGCCAAGTTGTATGGACAGGGTATTGGCCAGCCGTGTAGGAGCTGCTGCAGTTGAGGCTTTAAGAGACGGGCACCGTAATGAAATGATAGGTATTATTCATAACGAGATAGCCTATACTCCATTTGAGCACGCCATTAAACACCACATCGAGATCAATCCCAACCTGTTAAAACTGGTTGAAATACTGTCTATGTAAGTTTTAGCCTTCGCGGTTATTTTCCCGTGAAAGTGTGATCAACTATGAGGCGTATTACATCGTCTATTTCGGTGCTTACAATTTGCAGATAATCAATAATTTGTTTGTTCTCGGGGTTGTTGGGGTTTTCCCTGTCGATAATATTAATGAGCCCCAGCATGCTGGCAACAGGTCTTCTTAACTCATGGGAGCTCAGCGAGGCTATGTTGCGCATACGTTTATTTTGGCTCAGCAGTTCTTGTTCTATTTTAAGCCGCTCTGATATGTCATGGGCAAAACAGCCAACACCTTTGATCTCGCCGTTTGAAGCAAAAATAGGGTTAAAGTTTACCTCGTAGAAGGCAGGATTTTTGGCTTCATCATCAACGCTTTCTAAAACAAGGGTATAATTTTCGCCATTTAATGCCCGCTGATAATAGGCGCTCCACTCGTCAATAACCTCCTGCGGAAAGCCCATGTCTTTATAAGAATATTCCCCTTTTTGCGGATATACGCCTGTCATAGCCTTTATTTGCGCGATATAGGCATTGTTCATATAAACATAGCGGCTTTCTGTATCTACCGACCATATTTTATCATTTGTATTATTGATCAGCGCTTCCAGGTTGTTTTTGGTCCACAGTGCATCTTCCTGCGCACGCATCTCATAAGTAACATTCTTGGCAAATACGGTTAAGCCCTCGGCAGATGGGTAAACTGCCGTACGGAACCATTTATTCAATGGGGCAAAATGTACCATAAACTTTACGCTTTCCTGTTTGGTTCGCGCTTCACGATACGCGGTTTCAAAAGGAGTATTAATGAGCTCAGGAAACAGATCCCATATTGTTTTACCCAATAACTGTGCACGGGGCTTTCCCCATACTTTTTCAAACGCGGCATTCACGCGTACAAACCGCCATTCGTTATCAATAATAAAAAACGAATCAGTAATGCTTTCAATAAAAGTATCCAGCTTTTGAGCGGTGTCCCTGATCTCAGCTTCTATCTTGATCTTCTCCGTTACATCGTGGCCAATTCCCTGTATCTCGCACACCTGGCCGGTTTCATTAACTATAGATATCAGTTCCCATTCGGTATCATGCAGATTGCCGTGCACATCGGGTTTTTTGTGCAATAAGCGAACAACCTTACCCGGATTATTGAGACATTCCATAAAAGCAGTCTCGCAAAGATGGGATTCTTCGGGTAAGCTTGTTATCGAAAAATGCTGACCTAAAACATCTTTGGCTTTATATCCTAGGGTTTTTAAATATTGTTTATTAACAAAAGTATAATTTCCATCAGTGTTTATCCGGATCAAAAAACTAGTTTGTGAATCAATAAGTGAATTTAGGAACTGCTGACTATGTTCGGCGCCGGTTGATGCTGCGGTAATGCAGATCGGTTTTGCCGGTGTTTCTTTAATGGTGCTTAATAGTATCTTGTGCCCGGTAGCCTCATCGGTAATGAGACTTTTTTTATCGGTAATACTTTTAATGATTTGTTGAGGGGTAGTTATCTGATAACTTAACTCAATGCTGTTGTTCTCTGCGAGATTATTAACGAGGGATTTTATGCCCGCAAGATGCTTTTTGGGGATCAGTTGATCCCATGCGTCATTATTTTGATAGAGCTCCTGAGCAGTTATACCCAAAATGGTATCTATGCCAGGCCCTACAAACAGGTACTTTTGCTCATGGGTATCATAAGCCAGTACGCAATCAACGGCGTTAATAGTTGTATGGTTTAACATACTATAAATTAATGGTAAGGGGGGCTACCAATTAAATATAGGATATTTATTTCACAACTTGTTCATCTTATTCACGTAATAATTTAGTTGCAACCTCATTCCAGCTGTTTACACGTTCAAAATCAGTGATCAAAAGATTATGTGGCGAGGTAAATAATAGCTTGCGGCCTTTGAAGGTGACAAAATTTTTGATGCGGTCATCAATCATGATGTCAACGTCCAAAATCTTGTGACCGCAAAAAATAATATTTGTCCAGGAAATAAAAGGGAAGTGTTCATTAAGCCAATCCAGCTTATCTTCCAATGAGTACTTAAATTCCATGGCCGCCGAAGCAATGTACACATCGTACTTTTCATGTAATGCTTTCACCACTTCCTGGCAGTCTGGCATCACCGGCAGATCACGGAAAAAGCCCCTTTCGTTGATGTATTCCCTGAGGGTGGCGCTCAGATGGGGTGGGAGTATCTCCCTAAACTCTTTACCATGCATATCGCCCAGCGATATTTTAGTTTGATGCCGTTCATCATACAGGGTAATAAATTTGGCAATGGTATCTGCCATTACCTCGTCCATATCAATAGCTATGCGTAGTTTTCTATTTAAGCTCATGGGCCTGAAATTGCGATTTTTTTCAATTACACCATAACTTGTTCGGGCTAAATAAATAATTAATTACAAGGGTTTTAAATTATTACAAATAATTTATACCTTTGCATCCCCGCAGAAAGTACTCCGGGGACATGTTGAATACATAAAAAGAAAAAATGGCAACTAAGATCAGACTGCAAAGACACGGTAAAAAAGGCAAACCTTTTTACTACATCGTAGTAGCAGATGCCCGCGCTCCACGCGACGGTCGTTTCATTGAGCGTTTAGGTTCATACAACCCAAACACTAATCCTGCAACTATCGACATTAACTTCGACAAAACTTTAGAATGGGTTAACACTGGTGCCCAGCCAACAGATACTTGTCGTGCTATCCTTTCATACAAAGGTGTGCTTTACAAAAAACACTTAGAAGGTGGTGTTAAAAAAGGCGCTTTAACCGAAGAACAAGCTGCAGCTAAATTTGCAGAATGGACTGAGCAAAAAGAAGGTAAGATCACTGGCAAAAAAACCAGCTTACTATCAGCAAAAGACGAAGCGCGTAAAGCTGCTTTGGCTGCTGAAGCTAAAAAGAAAGAAGAAAAAGCTGCTGCTATTGCTGCTAAAAACGCTCCTGTTGCAGAAGAAGTTGCAGAAGAAGAAGCTCCGGCCGAAGAAGCTGCTGCTGAAACAGACGCTGCTGAAAGCGCAGAATAATTTTTTTGAAGAAGTAAGGAATTTAAAGTCCGACTTCTCAATTCTCATCAAAGGCGAAGCAAAACAGCTTCGCCTTTGTTTTTAAAAGCTATTTTTTATGAAAACCGAAGATTGTTTCCGGGTAGGTAGTATATTAAAAACCAAGGGCCTTAAAGGAGAGATGCAGATATACGTTGATTTTGACGGCCTGGATGCCATTAAGTTCGACGCTTTATTTGTGGATATTGCAGGTAAACTGATTCCTTACTTTGTAACCTCCATTAAATATCTGCAAAAGAATAATGCCTATTTATACCTGGAGGATGTAGATGTTATTGAAAAAGCAGCCATGCTGGTAAAAAAAGACATCTACCTGCCCAACAAGCTAAAACCCAAAAAGAAAAAGAGCGAATTTACCCTGAACGATGTAAAAGGCTTTATTGCAGTTGATGAAACCCACGGCGAACTGGGCGAGATCCTGGAAGTGCAGGAATATCCGCAACAACTGATAGCTATTGTTGAATACCAAAATAAAGAAGTGATGTTCCCGCTTAACCTGGATATTATAAAAGGTATTGATGTAGAAGGCGGCGAGATCTATGTCGACCTGCCCGAAGGTTTGCTGGATGTTTACCTGGAAGGGTAGCTTCTGGAGTAAGGATAAAAGAGCCTGTAATAACACTGGCTTTTTTATTTGAAAATATTTTGTCAAATATACTTGACATTTGTAAGGCTTATTTTACATTTGGTAAATTAAACTTTACAACCATGAAATCACGATTCTTATTTCCATACCAGTTTAAGCTGCTGGGGTGGTTTTTAGCAGTACCAGGATTTGTTTTAGGTTATTTTGTATTATATCATGAATATAAGATACCAGGTTTTGAATTACGATTGAGAGACAAGGATGCCCTGTTTGTACCATCAATCGAGAATTTTACCAATGAGCTGGCGTTGATATTGGTTTTGCTGGGGCTGTTATTTATTGCTTTCTCTAGAGAAAAAAAAGAAGATGAGCTAACAGTTAGGATGCGTTATAATGCGTTATATTGGGCCATACTAATCAACTATTTAATTTACGGTGTCTGGTTGGTTGTTGCACTTGTACACGATCTTTTTTTCTTTAACAACCAGGTCCGGGTTCTGAGTAATTTTTTTACAGATATATTGCCCATATGGATATATAACCTCTTTACACCGCTTGTTATTTTTGTGATCAGGTATTATTATCTGCGGTACAGTAAAAACAACGAATACAAGATTGATAAGTTGTTTTATTTGCCTTATAAGCCCTTCAAAGTAATAGGTATATCAGTATCTATTGTAATGCTGACGGGGATATTATTGTCATTTATAATAAAATGGGTGAGTGGCAACAGAATTAATGAGGATATTCTGGAAGATATGATGCTTTTTTTACCATTGGCATTACTGCTTTGGACCTACAGCAAAGAAAAGAACGAAGATGAATTTATCGCAACCCTCCGTTTAGAGTCAATGCAGTTGGCAGTATATACAAACTATATTATTTTGCTGGTAGCTAATTGCTTTTTATTTTTCACAGATTTTATGGTATTTATGTTTATAAACCTGAGCACCATTACGCTTTTCTTTGTGATACGGTTTAACTATATATTACGGAAGTATAACAAAGCAACAGAACAGGGGGAGCTGGCGTCATGAAAAATAACATCCGCGTAGAGCGCGCTATCAAAAATATTACGCAGGCCGATCTGGCCGATCAGGTAGGTGTATCACGCCAAACCATCAATACCATCGAGAGTAATAAATACGTGCCTTCAACTGTGCTGGCTTTAAAAATAGCCCGCATATTTGAAAAACCTGTTGAGGAAGTGTTTATATTAGAGGATGAAGATTAAATGAGCCAATAATGAAAACAAAAACTTCATTTGCACCCATGCTGGCTATAGCCAACGGGGTAACCAGCATTGATTTTTATAAAAAGGCTTTTAACGCTATCGAAAATTTTTGCCTTCGAAACGATGATGGCAGCATACACGTGGCCGAATTTACTATAGACGGCGCTATGTTTCACGTTCATGAGGTAACGCAATTTAGCGGCACCAAAACGCCTGCGAACGCTGGTGGGGGTACGGTTAGCGTTGGTTTAATGGTTGATGATGTACATGCCGTTTTTGATAAGGCCATTGCTGCCGGCGCTACCCTGATAATGCCTGTTACTGATTTTGAATACGGTTATCGCCAGGGGGAATTTACAGACCCCTTTGGTCACCGGTGGATAATTGAAAAAATTATTTAAGGAGGAGAGTCAAGAAATTAGAATCAGGAATCAAGAAAAATCAAATAGAAAAACTTGTCATCCTGAGGAACGAAGGATCTATTCAATGTAATGCACAGTTCAATAGCAGATCCTTCACTTCATTCAGGATGACAATTTGTTTAAAGCACATCGATCAATAATCTGCATATTTGCACATGCGTTTTGATATCATATCCGTTTTGCCCGATCTGTTGGTAAGTCCGTTTGCACACTCCATTTTACAGCGTGCCCAAAAAAAAGGCATCGCCGAAATTTATGTGCATAACCTGCGCGATTACTCCACCAGTAAACAAAAAAGCGTAGACGATTATCCTTACGGTGGTGGCAGCGGTATGGTGATGACCATTCCACCTTTTGCGGCTTGCATTGAAAAATTGAAAGCCGAGCGGGAATATGACGAGATCATTTTCATGTCGCCGGATGGTGAGCGACTAAATCAGGCTATCGCCAATCAGCTTTCCATCAAAGGCAACATCATTATTTTATGCGGACATTATAAAGGTATCGATCAGCGTATCCGCGATATTTATGTAACCCGTGAAATTTCCATTGGCGATTATGTACTATCGGGTGGCGAATTGCCTGCTGCTGTTTTAGTAGATGCGGTGGTGCGTTTGATCCCCGGTGTGCTAAGTGATGAAACATCCGCCCTGAGCGACTCTTTTCAGGATGATATGCTCGATGCCCCGGTATACACCCGCCCGGCCGACTGGAATGGTCACAAAGTGCCCGATATTCTGCTGAGCGGCAACACACCCGAAATTGAAAAGTGGCGTTTCGAACGAGCTTTGGAGCGCACCAAAGCTCGTAGACCCGATCTGCTGGAGTAAATCGAGTTAGAGCAAAAGGTAATACTATTTTACAATTGTTTCTTGATTTTTTATAATTGCTAACCACGCTCGTAATCAATAAAATCAACCAAAAACCACCCATATTTTGTTAGTAAAAAACAAAATGTGGAAATTTTTAAAATACACTTTCATATATTAAAAAAAATCCCTATAATTGCAATCCGATTTTTACGGGCTAAAAATCGCTTTAAGAGCTAAAAATCATGGATTTAGTAAAATTTGTTGAAGAGCAATCAGTAGAAAAAAAGCAGTTTCCTTCCTTTAAGGCTGGTGATACTGTAAGTGTACATTATAAAATCAGAGAAGGAAATAAAGAACGTGTTCAGCTTTATCAAGGTGTTGTTATTCAACGTAACAGTGCTGGTACTACTGAAACATTTACCGTTCGTAAAGTTTCAAATGGCATAGGTGTAGAGCGTATCTTCCCTATCAACTCTCCAAACATTGATAAAATTGAAGTGAACAGCGTAGGTAAAGTACGTCGTTCTAAACTATACTACCTGCGTGCCCTTACCGGTAAAGCAGCCCGTATCAAATCAAAAAGAGTTTAATTTCCCTTCTTCGTTTATAACGGAAAAGTATTTGATATTGCAAAAGGCCTTTCTGGATATTTATCCCGGAAGGCCTTTTTTATGGGAAAAATTTTATTTGTCTTATTGATTTACCTGGGATATGTATGTTTGATTTCTCTCCATGCGTCATTGCGAGGAGGAACGACATGGGAATCACCTAATTACAGAGCGGCTCATTTTATCAGGGATTGTCAGGCTCCGCTCAATGAGGTGGAAGAACACAAAAAAGCCGGTCATAAACCGGCTTTTACAATATATCGCAATAAATAATTACTCCTTTTTACCTTTGGGTGTTTTAGCTGCAGCGGGTTTTTTTGGCGCCGCTTTCTTTGCTGGCTTTTTAGGCTCTTCGACTTTAGGATGATCAATTACCAATGGTAATTCGCCTTGATGAGCTTCGTTTTCAATTATAGTTAGCTCTTCTTCGGCTATTTGTTCTGCAATAGGTGCCGAGGCTGTTAGCGATTCTATGGATACCGGTTTGATAGCAGGCTCCTCTGCAGTGGTAACCGCGGTTAACGCGCTGGGCAACTCGGCCAGAACAGTACGGCCGCCTTTAACTACATCGCCAATGTTTACCAGTATTTTGGAGCCAAGGGGTAAAAATACGTCCACCCTCGACCCAAACTTAATAAAGCCAAACTGCTGGCCCTGTTCCACAATATCACCTTCTTTTACATACCATACAATACGGCGGGCCAATGCTCCGGCTATCTGCCTGAATAATACCGATACACCTTCACGGTTTTGAACAACAACGGTAGTACGCTCATTTTCGGTTGATGATTTAGGGTGCCAGGCCACCAGGTATTTGCCTTTGTGGTATTTAAAGTAACTTACCACGCCTGCTATTGGGTTGCGGTTTACGTGTACATTTACCGGCGACATAAAAACGGATAGCTGGATGCGTTTGTCTTTCAGATATTCGGTTTCGTCAGCTTCTTCTATTACCACAACCTTACCATCGGCAGGGCAAAGTACAGTAGTTTCGTCTGTAGTAATATCAAAAAACGGACTGCGGAAAAACTGCACGATAATTACAAACAGTAGGAACGATAAAATGTACACGATCCATTTTAATGCGTGTGCCTGTGGCAGGTAAAACTGTATTAGGGCATTTAATACAAAAATAAACAATACTGTTATGGCCAGTGAAGTATATCCTTCTTTATGAAAAGTCATGTTACGATGTTTTATTGTTTGGGTATCAATTAGCTAGTATCAAGTATCACGACAACTTGCAGGCAATACAGAAAGTGAGAAAATCTTGATACGTAATACTAGCTACTTGATACTATTATTTATTTACAAAACTACTAATTTGAAATGAAGTATAGGTACGCGTAAACAATTGGCGCGGCTAATAAAAGCCCATCGAACCGATCAAGCAAACCACCGTGTCCAGGTAATATCCCGCCACTGTCTTTCACATTGATGCTCCGTTTAAACATGGATTCTACCAGGTCACCCAGAGTGCCGAAACAGGATATTAAAACAGCTATGCTTGCCCATTGTTTCCAGGAAAGCTCTGCATAATAATGGCTCATAATCAGTGCCGCTACCGCGCTGATCACCACGCCACCAAAAAATCCCTCCCAGGTTTTCTTGGGCGAATGGCGCTCAAACAGTTTGGTTCGCCCAAACGCGCGGCCAGCCAAATAAGCCCCGGTATCATTGCTCCACAACATGATCAAAAAGCCCATGGGGATATGAAAGTTGAAACTTCCGCTTATAAAGGCCATGGCGTGAAAAAATATAAAGGGCACAACCGCTAAAAGGATCCCCAAAAAAGTAAAACCCAAGTTAGGAAACGGGTTAGGCGATTTTTTATACAACTCCTGTATATAAATTGCACTTAAGGTTACCGGCAATAAAAAGATAAGTTTCCATTCAGGAAAATAGTATTGGGCAGCGAAAAACAGGAATACCAAGAAACCATTAATGAGCCCACTTTCGCGACTGGGTTTAAAACCCCCTTCGCGTACCAGTTTGTAAAATTCAAACAAACAAAAAGAAGTAAGTATCAGGTAAAATGCACTGAATACATAAGAGCCCAAGAAAACGGAGCCCAGCATTACGATAACAAAAAAGAAGCCGGTAATGGCGCGTACTTTCATTAATTTTGAATTAGTGAATTAGTGATTTTTGGAGCAAAGAGTAAGGATATTTGGAGTAAGTATTTTTTATCTTTTCTGTATTCATCTTTTGCTTCTATAAAACCATCGGTCTAAATATCCTTGCTCTCAAAAACTTTACTCCCAAAATCATAAATTAATTTGATTGAGAATCATGATCTCGATGGCTTTGCTAAAATCCTCCTGGTGAATGTATACTTCTATATTGCCAAAGGCTTTGTGTGATGAATCTTGCTTGTTGATCAAAACCGTATCAATATGATGGCCGGTTAGTACCTGTTTAACAATTTCTGATTGATAAAAATTGGACGAAGTAAAAATTTTGATCCAGCCTTTTTCCATTAAAAATCAAACATGGGCCTTTTGAGCGCTATATTCCTGTATATGTAAAGCAAAATTAAAATAATTATCAAGCTAAACACATATGCGCCATAATTAAATACGTGCTGATCGTCGGGATTGAGCTTGATAAGTTTGTGCTGATACAGATATGTGATTAGCACTGCCGAACCATTATTTAAAAAATGCGCCCAAACGCCCGTCCACACGCTGCCGCTCCAGGCTACAAAATAGCCAAAGAAAACGCCCAGTGCTACGCGTGGTAAAAACGAAAAGAACTCCATGTGAAAGGCGCTGAACGCTATGGCCGTGATCCAGATAGCAGCGTGGGTATTGCCGGTCCATTTAACAAAGATGGTTTGGATACATCCCCTGAATAAAAATTCTTCGGCAATAGCGGTTAATAAGCCAACAGTCAATATAGCAAAAAGCAGGTCGCCAATGTTTTTCATGCTCAGCATGGCATCGGTAGCTTTCTGAGCCTGCTGCTCCATGGTACGCATCAAATCCTCAATGGCTTTAAGAGGAGCAGGCAGGGTAAGTTTTTGATTCAGATTAACCAGTACCTCCATCACCGGTGATGAAAACAGCATGATCGCGAATACCAATACCAATAAAACCGGTGGGAAATTAAAGGTTGATTTTAAGTAAGTTCGCGTATCGCGTACAATAAAACGGGCAAATAGTACAGGGATTACAAATAATGGAATAGTGGTACTCACGATCTGTAATATCCACAGGCCGTTTTTTACATTGGGGTTTGCAATGTTAAAAGTGCCGACATCGGCCCAGGTTTTTGCTCCATAAAGCAGGGTGGTGATGCCTTTGGCTACAAAATAACCTATCCCGGGAACAAAGATCAGGAAGAAGAAAATAATCAGTAATTGTAATAGTGGATATATATCAGTCTGATAGGTTTGTGTTTCCTTAGTGGGGTCTTTTATCATTTGTTGTAAAATTCGTATTTTTGCAGGCTAAAGATAAGCATGTCTGTACAAATAGGAAATATTGATTTAGGTGAGTTCCCGCTGTTGCTGGCGCCGATGGAGGATGTGAGTGATCCACCCTTCCGTTATGTGTGCAAGCAAAATGGCGCGGATATGATGTATACAGAGTTTATCTCATCAGAAGGATTGATCCGTGACGCGGCCAAGAGTCGCCAGAAACTGGATATATTTGAATATGAGCGCCCCATAGGCATCCAGATATTTGGCAGTGATATTGATCATATGCGCGAGGCCACCGAGATAGCTACGCTGGCCAAACCCGATCTGATGGACATCAATTATGGCTGCCCGGTAAAACAGGTGGCCTGCCGCGGTGCCGGGGCCAGTTTATTACAGGATATTGACAAAATGGTGGCCATGACAAAAGCCGTTGTGAATGCTACACATTTGCCGGTAACCGTAAAAACGCGCCTGGGTTGGGACGATAATACCAAAAACGTGTACGAAGTTGCCGAGCGCCTGCAGGATGTAGGGATAAAAGCCCTCACCATTCATGGCCGTACCAGGGCACAGATGTATAAAGGCGTGGCCGATTGGTCGCTGATACGCGATATTAAGAAAAACCCCCGCATACAAATTCCGATATTTGGCAATGGCGATATCGATTCGCCCGAAAAGGCCGCTAACTGGCGCCTGGAGTATGGCGTGGATGGTATGATGATAGGCCGTGCGGCGATTGGTTATCCCTGGATATTCCGCGAGGTGAAGCATTTTTTTGCCACTGGCGAACATCTGGACAAGCCAACCATCACCGAGCGTATTGCTGCCTGTACTACCCATTTACAAAAATCAATTGAATGGAAAGGCCCTAAAACAGGTGTTTTTGAAATGCGCAGACACTATTCCAACTACTTTAAAGGCATCGAAAACTTTAAAGAATATCGTATGAAACTGGTAACAGCCGGTACATTGGAAGAGCTCTACGAAATTTTAGCAGAAATTGACGAAAAATATACTGTTGAGATGGCGTAATATTTGTTTAGATGTTTATATTTGGAACTAAACAGAAACAATTCACATGGTTACTACTATAACTGAGGGTGTTAAGGTTTCTATCGAGACCGTATATCAGCCCGAATATTCAAATCCGGCTAATGACCATTTTATGTTTGCCTACAAGGTGAATATCGAAAATATGAGTAACTATGCTATCCAACTGATCAGCAGGCACTGGTATATTTTTGATTCAAACGGGGCGAAACGTGAAGTGGAAGGCGAAGGTGTGGTAGGCCAGCAACCGGTTATTGAACCAGGGCATGCGCACGAATACGTATCGGGCTGTAACCTTAAAACCGATATGGGCAGCATGAAAGGCGAGTACCAAATGAACCGTTTGTTGGATAATGCTTCTTTTAATGTACAAATCCCCGAATTTTACCTGATCGCCCCATACAGGATGAATTAGGGAAAAGAATCAAGAGATTAGAGTCAAGAATCAAGATATAAAAAATCCCGGTTTGATTTATCAACCGGGATTTTGCGTATATATAACATTAAATTTGGGGAAAAGAAATTATCTGTGCCTTTCATGCCCTTCGGGCCTTGGAGCTGGATGTGGTCTTCCGGGTGCGGGATGTCTTACCAGCTGTCTTGGTGCACGGGCCATGTTGTTAGCCTGTGGATGTTGGGCCGGTTGATGAGCATTACCTGCATTAGGATTGTTACCTGTTTGCCATTGGTGCGGAGTCCTTGCAGGCTGGTTGGCCGGTGACGCGCTTTTATTAGCATTATCCTGGTTGGCCGGATTGTGGTTATCAGGATTGTTGTTGGCTTGTGGGCGATTGTTGCGGTCGGCAATGTTATTTGTGCCGTCGGCCGACGAGGTCCGGGCTCGGCGACCTTCGGTATTAAATCGGTTTCCATCCACCTTATTCATGGCTGCTGTAGCCGGGCGACCATTATTGGCCGACGCAAACTGGTTATGATCTTTACCAGCCACCTGCTGATGGCTCACCTGATCATTGGTTGGTTGTACGTGTTGTTCGCGGGCTGCGGCCAGCTCTTCGGGCCTTGCCTGGGCATTTACACCGCCAGGGCCGTTAAAACTGGTACGGTTTACAGTTACGTTATTATTGATAACCGTTTTGTTGATGTAGGTATTGTGTACCACGGTATTATTTACATTAACCACAGCGGTATTGTACTGGAAGGAATTACCGGCCCATCTGCCGCCTACATAGCCTGCACCGCCATAACCATAGCCATAGTTTACACCGCCATAGAAGCCAATGTGCCTGCCCCAGTAACCCTGGTGAAAAAGATACACGCCACCATCGTATCCCCAATAGCCGGGGGTCCACAGGAAGCCCACGCGGGGGGGAGCTACCCAAACACCGGGTACCCAGTAATAGCCACCATCGTCGGCATAAGCCCAGTAACCGGGAGTCCATAAATAGCCATCAACAGGGCATGGGGGTTGTGCGTAAACCGGTAGTGCCGGCGGGGCTATCCTCACTGATACACCAATGCTTACCTGTGCATGACTTTTAACTGCCACTAACGATGTTGCCAGAAGCAGTATGAATATTTTAATGTTTTTTTTCATGTCGATAAATTTTAACCAAACCTATAGGGGTAACATGAATATTACATTAAGATTTATCACGACTTAAATAGCTCTTCATCAAAGCTTCATGAAATTGTAAGTTGCTGAAAAACAAATAAATATGATAGATGGGCGTGACTGGCAGAGCGGCTAATGACCCTTGCGGTTTTTAAAGCAGGCTATTTTTTTAATTGTATATATAACATATAAAAAATACAAAGCGTATTTTTATTTTAGCAAAAGATGCTTTGCGCCTGGCAAAGTAACATCACCAATAATATGATAAACCGTTATGGATAATTACCATTATGATGCCATTGTTGTAGGTTCCGGAATTTCGGGTGGATGGGCGGCAAAAGAGCTTACCGAACAGGGTTTAAAGGTATTGATGCTGGAGCGCGGACAAAATATTGAACATATAAAAGGTTATACCAATGCTACCAAGGCTCCCTGGGAGCTGCCGCATCGCGATGTGGCGCCGCAAGCAAAAATAAAGGAATACCAGGTGCAAAATCAGGCCCACGGGCTTAATGAAGCCAATATGGATTATTGGGTGAACGAGCAGGAATGCCCATATACGCAGGTTAAGCCCTATAATTGGCGCAGGGGTTACCATGTAGGTGGCCGCTCCTTAATGTGGGGCAGGCAGAGCTACCGCTGGAGCGACTTTGATTTCGAAGCCAATACCAAAGAGGGTATCGCTATCGACTGGCCCGTTCGTTATAAAGATATTGCACCCTGGTATGACCATGTGGAGCGTTTTGCCGGCATTAGCGGTTCGCTCGAAAACCTGCCGCATTTACCCGATGGACAGTTTCAGCCCCCCATGGAGTTGAATTGTGTGGAAAAGGACGTATCAGCTCGTATAAAAAAACAATACAATGGTCAGCGGCATATGATCATTGGGCGTACGGCTAATATTACCCAACCATTACCCGGCCGAACCAATTGCCAGTACCGCAATAAGTGCGCGCTGGGCTGTCCGTTCGGTGGATATTTCAGTACACAATCGTCAACACTGCCCGCTGCAATGGCTACTGGTAACCTTACGGTTCGCCCATGGTCAATAGTTACCCGGGTATTGTATAATAAGGATACCCAAAAGGCCACAGGTGTAGAGGTGCTGGATGCTGAAAACAATAAAACCTATACCTATACCGCAAAGATCATTTTTTTAAACGCCTCCACTTTTAACAGCGCCTGGATATTGATGAACTCGGCAACGGATATATGGCCCGACGGATTGGGCAGCAGCTGCGGCGAACTGGGGCATAACGTGATGGATCACCACGTAGCCGGTGCTGCCAGCGGTATTATGGAAGGCTATGAGGATAAATACTACTTTGGCCGCAGGGCCAACGGCATATATATACCACGTTATCGCAATCTGTTTGGCGATAAACGCGATTACCTGCGGGGCTTTGGTTTCCAGGGATCTGCTGGGCGCGAAGGCTGGAGCAGGGAAATTGCCGAGCTGAGCATAGGTGCCGATCTTAAGGATGCGCTGACTGAACCCGGAAACTGGGCCATGTCAATGGCGAGCTTTGGCGAAGTGCTGCCCTATCATGATAATAAGATCAGCCTTAATAAAGAGGTTAAAGATAAATGGGGACTCAATACTTTATCTGTAGATATTGAAATGAAGGAAAATGAGCGTAAAATGGAAGCAGAGTCGCTAGCCGACGCGGTAGAGATGTTTGAAAAAGCAGGACTAAAGAATGTGAAAGGTTTTATCGCCCGGAAAAACATAGGTGCAATCCATGAAATGGGTGCGGCGCGTATGGGGAATGATCCCAAAACATCGGTGCTTAATAAATGGAACCAGGTTTGGGATGCCAAAAATGTATTTGTTACCGATGGCTCGTTCATGGCATCCTCATCCTGTGTAAACCCATCCTTATCTTACATGGCCTTTACCGCACGAGCTGCACATTTTGCAGTTGAAGAGTTAAAGTTGGGGAATTTGTAAGTCGGAAAACTCGATAAAAAAAACATGCCATTGCTGACATGTTTTTTTTAAGGCCTGTTCGTTACGATCAGGTCAGAAGTCTTATTTCTTGATTATTGCCTCTCGTTCCTCAATTTCTTCTATTAAACAAAAACGAAGCATAGTAAACCAGCGTAGCCAGAGCACTTAGTGCGGCAACTACATAGGTCATGGCAGCCCACCAGAGGGCATCTTTGGCTTGCTCATGTTCCTGTGCGGTTTGCATGATGCTGTAGTTATTATCGAGCCAGGCCAACGCCCGCCTGCTGGCGTCAAATTCAACGGGCAGAGTTATAAAACTAAAAAAGGTAACCAATGCCAACGCGGCAACACCCACAGCCAAGACATAGGGGCTCTGGGCGAAGAATAATAGCATGATACCTATAAATAAAGTCCACTGGGTTAGGGTTGATGCCACGTTAATAACAGGCACCATAGCCGAGCGGAAACTTAACCACCCATAAGCCTGTGCATGCTGTACCGCATGACCGCACTCGTGCGCGGCTACTGCAGCGGCGGCAATACTTCGGCCGTAAAAAACATCCTGGCTTAAGTTTACCGTTTTAGTTTCGGGATTATAATGATCGGTCAATTGTCCTTCAACAGATATTACCTGTACGTCAAATATGCCATGGGCACGCAGCATTTTTACGGCCACCTCCTGACCTGAAAGGCCGGACAATAACGCAACCTCTGAGTATTGTTTAAACTTACTTCGGAACCGCCACTGTACTATAAAGCTTATCAGAGCGATTGCGATCATCAGGAACCAGGCCGAATTGTAGCCGATATATCCAATAATTATTGATAAGTGATTCATTTGTTAATTCAAAAGTTAAAATTCAAAATCCCCGTCAATTTCTCTATTCAAAAACTATTCCGGTTTAAGCCAGTCGGCGAATTCAAAAATTAAGTTTCTTGTATGTAAGTACTTTTGAATTTTGAATTTTTCACGTTTTATTGTTTATGGTGTTCAAGAGTGCTTCGCAATTTTTACTTTTGACTTAAAATGAAGCCGTCTTTTTCATACTGGGAGCGCACTGCGTTTATTGATCAGGCCGATGTAGTCATTATCGGCAGTGGTCTTGTTGGCCTCAGCGCTGCGTTGCATTTGAAAAAGCAACAACCCAATTTAAAAGTACTGGTTTTGGAGCGTGGGTTTTTACCATCAGGCGCCAGTACTAAAAACGCAGGTTTTGCCTGTTTTGGTACAGTTTCTGAGCAAATTTCTGTCATCAATCAATCCTCAGAAGAAGAAGCCATGCGTTTAGTGGCCTATAAATGGAGTGGTTTACAGCGCTTAAGGGAAAACCTGGGCGATGCCGGAATGGATTATTACCAGTATGGTGGACACGAGCTTTTTATGAGTGATGAAAAAGCTATAGCTCAAAACTGTATAGAAAAAATCGGTCATCTCAATAAATTATTACAGCAAGCCATAGGCAAGCCTGACATTTATGCAGTAGCTGATGAAAAAATTGCAGATTTCGGCTTCGGCAATGTTAGTCACATGATATATAATCCGTTTGAAGGCCAATTGCATACCGGCAAAATGATGCGCGCCCTATTATATAAGGTATATAGTTTAGGTGTGCTGGTATTAAACGATTGCGAAATAACGGCTATTGAACCGGATGATAAACATTTAAGGCTCAGTACTTCGCAGGGTAACTTTAAAGCAGGCAGGGTGATATTGGCTACCAATGCTTTTGCCAGTCAGCTATATCCCGAGCTCAACGTGATCCCGGGCAGGGGACAAGTGTTGGTTACCAAACCAGTCCCCCGCTTAAAACTGAAAGGCACTTATCATTTTAACGAAGGCTATTACTACTTCCGGAATATTGATAACCGCATACTCTTTGGCGGCGGCCGCAACCTCGACTACAATGCTGAAAAAACCTGGGATTTTGGACATACCGATGCGGTAAAAGAGAAACTGATTTGTTACCTGCGTGAAGTAATATTACCGGGCCAGGATGTTGAAGTTGATTACTGGTGGAGCGGCATCATGGGCTTTGGTGAGCAAATTACTCCGATAGTCAAGCAAATACAACCCAATATCTATTGCGCTGTTCGCTGCAATGGGATGGGCGTGGCAATGGGGAGTTTAGTAGGGGAAGAGGTAGCGGAGCTGATGTTGAAAGGATAGGCCTTTTTAATTTAGCTCGTCATTGCTGTAAGGAGGAACGACGTGGCAATCCCCGATATGCAGGGCCGCTTTACCGGGCGTATACGTATAGTATTGATATTCGTAATGGGCTGTTTGTGAGTGGAATAAGAAGAATTTGTCATTTCGAACGAGACACGAGGAGAGATCTTATACGTCTGGCTTAGCAAATAGTACAAGATTTCTATTCGCCCGCTAACACAAATCCCCACTTCGGCTCATCGAAATGACAAATTTGACAGAAATTTATTTCTTTCGAACATTATTGGTGTCTATCCTCATTGACATGAAGAGAATTGATTTTACAATCTAAACTTGCACCCCTTCAATTACAACTTCCGGTGCTGGGTTCTCAAACCTCGTTGGCCGGTTGGCTTCGCCCCAGGTAGACAGGCAACACAGTACGGGTTTCAGGCTCAGGCCCAAATCGGTTAGCCGATACTCTACTTTTGGTGGTACTTCGGCGTAAACCTGCCTGCTGATGAGTTTATCCTTTTCCAGTTCACGCAGTTGTAAAATCAGTATCCGTTCAGAAACATTGGGCATGGAATTTTTGAGCTGGCTATAACGCATGCTGCCCTGCAATAGCAATCGCCACAGGATCTGCGGTTTCCAACGGCCGCCGATTAGGTCGAGCGTATAGGAGGTTCCACAACCGGCCAGGATCAGCTGCTCATTTTCCAGGTTGGTGGAGGTTTCTTTTCTCATACTTACATTTATGTTAGTACTATACAAATTTATCAGTATATACAAATGTATGGGTTTGGCGGTAGCTTTGCAACAGTATTAAAAACAAACAGTAATGCAAAAATTAAAAGATAAAATAGCCCTGGTTACCGGAGGCAGTCGGGGTATGGGCGCGGCGATAGTAAAACAAATGGCCCGGGAAGGCGCCACCGTGGTTTTTACCTATGTAAACGGGAAAGAAAAAGCGCAAGCATTGGTGGATGAATTAACCAGTGAAGGATTAAATGTATCGGCGGTTAAAGCGGATAATGCTTTAGAGAACGAAATAACCTCGGCCTTAACGCAAACGGTTGAAAAATTCGGGAAGCTGGATATCCTGGTGAACAACGCCGGGGTTTATGGCGGCAAGCCGATGGAAGATTACACGCTGGATGATTACCGCTTTGTTATGGATATAAATGTAAAAGCGGTTTTTGAGGCGGCCATTTTTGCAGCGCAAAAGCTGGAAAAATCGGGCAGGTTTATTACCATCGGCAGTAATATGGCCGATAGGGTGGTTGCCGGACAAGGAACATTGTATTCTATGAGCAAATCGGCATTGGTTGGTCTTACAAAAGGGTTAGCCCGCGATTTAGGTCCGAAGGGTATTACGGTGAACCTGGTACAGCCCGGGCCGGTGAATACCGACATGAACCCGGCAGATGGCGGCCATGCCGATAAAGCACGCAGCTTAATGGCCATCCCCAAATATGGCGATCCGCAGCAGATAGCCGAGGTGGTGGCCTATTTAGCCGGCCCATCAGCAAGCTTTACAACTGGGTCTATCATGACCATTGATGGCGGGTTTAATAGTTAATGAGTTATGGCCGTTATATATTAACGGCCATACTTACTTTTTGTAAGGTGCTTACAATTAGGTGTTGTTGAGCCGGAATAAACTTAGGCTGTTAAATTTGTTCTGATAAAATAACAGCTATTATGAGGGTATTATTCGTAGGTGCGCAAGGTACTGTGGGAAAAAGGATCATGGAGCAGATAAGCCCCGGTCATGAGATTATTACCGCCGGTAGAAACAGTGGTGACATCAGGGTTGATATTACTTCAGGGCAGGCTATCGAAGCAATGTTTAAAAAAGTAAGTTCAGTTGATGCATTGATATGTACCGCGGCATCGGGGGCTATGGACGATTTTGACACACTCACTGCCGACGCGCTTTATGATAATATGAGGGGCAAGTTTTTTGGCCAGGCCCAGTTGGTTTTAACCGGACAGCACTATTTAAATGACAATGGTTCATTTACCCTTACATCCGGCATATTTGCCGATGAACCCGCCAAGGGTGTAACCGGTGGTGGTGTGGTGAGCGGTGCGTTGCATAGTTTTGTGCTTTCGGCTGCTTTAGAGCTGAAAAGAGGCTTGCGGGTAAACGTGGTGAGCCCCGGCATGGTGGAAGATTCCGCAAAAGATTACGGTCATCTTTTTCCCGGATTACGGGCTATACCTATGACCGAAATCACCGATGCCTATCTGCAATGCCTTAACACCAATATTACCGGGAAGATACTTCGTGTTTATTAAAACAACTCCACCAAACGCTCCAAAGCCATTCCCCGCGAACCCTTGATCAGAACGGTGGAATTTTTTATGGGATGAGCTTTCAGCCCCGCAATGGCTTCTTCGGCCGTTAAATAAAAAGTGGCTGCCTGGTTTTGACTTTTGACTTTTGACTTTTGACTTTCAAAATCCTTGCCGATAAATATCCGTTCATTAACGGGTACATCCAGCGCTTTTTGAAGGATGGTGAGGTGCTCGGCAGGCGATTCATCACCCAGTTCAAACATATCACCCAGGATCAATACCTTGCGTTTCGCGCTAATCTTGTCCATATTTTCGATAGCTACGGCCATGCTGCTCGGGTTGGCATTATAATAATCGCAAATAAGGGTATTGGTAGCCATTTGCACAATTTGCGAACGGTTGTTTTTGGGCTGATAACCCTCGATACCCGCGTTTATTTCCTGTGCACTTAGTTTAAAATAAGTACCGATGCTAATGGCTGCCAATATATTGTTGAGGTTATAAGCCCCGGTAAGCTGGGTTTTCACAGTATAGGTTTGGCCAGTTGTATTATTGGTCCACTGAATGGTAAGTAGTGGCGCGTTCTTGATGATCTCACCACTGATCAGGTTATCAATATCTTGTATGCCGTAATAAACTACATGATGTAAATGCCGTGCAGCGGCCATTTCCATTAACACCGTATCATCGCTATTAATAAAAGCAATGCGGCTTGCTCCCCCTTCAGGGAGTTGGGTGGCTAAGAAATCATACAATTCCCCTTTGCCCTTTTTTACACCTTCCACGCCGCCAAAACCCTCCAAATGCGCTTTACCCACGTTGGTGATCAGGCCGTGTGATGGCTGCGAGATGCTGCAAAGTAATTCGATTTCCTTTTGATGATTGGCACCCATTTCAATTACGGCCGCCTCATGCGTGGAATCAATGGTTAATACAGTAAGCGGTACACCGATGTGGTTATTGAGGTTGCCTTGTGTGGCCTGGGTTTTAAAATGCCGGGATAATACCGCGTTGATAAGTTCCTTGGTAGTGGTTTTGCCATTGGTGCCGGTAAGCCCTACAACAGGAATTTTTAATTGCCGGCGGTGGTGACGGGCCAGATCCTGCAGAGCGGTTAACGCATCTTCAACCAGTAAATAGCGGTTGCCCAGCTGATACTCCTGGTTATCGATAATGGCATAAGCAGCCCCGGCTTCTATAGCTTGCTGTGCGAAGGTATTGGCATCAAACTTGTCGCCTTTAAGCGCAAAAAACAGGCTTCCCGGTGTAATTTTTCTGGTATCGGTACTTATTGTGGGATGCTGGAGGTATATCTTGTAAAGTTGTTCAGTAGTAGTCATATTTTAGTATCAAGTAGCTGATTCTGGTATCAAGTAGTTAGTATCAAGTATCAAGACTTTTTCTTAAATGCCGATACTTTTCTATTGATGTATTAAAACGCCTTAAAATTATGCATTTTCTGTCTTGATACCTGATACTAGTTGCTTGCTACTAAATTATGCATTTTTTTGTCTTGATACTTGATACTAACTACTTGATACTAATTAGCTAATTTTTATTCATCCAGCTTATCACGGCTTTGATTTCGCCGTAGGTGTAGGCATCGCCCAGTACTTCTTTGAGTGGGGCCAGGCGTTCGGCACCGTAGTTTTCTACGGCTTCTATGATTATAGTCAGCTTGTTTTCGGCAACGAGCTCTTTAACATCCAGATCACCGGTTTGTACAAAATGGCTCAAATGGCTTTCGATAGTTACCAGCGAAAGACCTCGTGCCGCGGCTATTTCTGTAGCATTTTTACCCTGGCGGTATAAGTTAAAAGTTTCGGTACGGGTATCAGTTCCGCTGCGCGGAGAGCGGGCAGGGCGTTCCGTTTTGGTTTTGCGCTCCCGTTTGGGCGATTTATAGGCGATCTTTGATTCCAGACCTTTGGCCTTGCAATAATCTTTTACCGGTTGTAAAAGTTCACGACCGTAACGGGCCAGTTTAATATCGCCAAAGCCGGATATCAATCTCAATTCATCTAAACTCTGGGGCAGATAGGTGGCCATTTCCAGCAGGGTAGCATCAGAAACAATGATGTATGGCGGCACATTTTCCAGTTGGGCAATATCCCGACGGACGCTTTTCAACAAATTCAGCAATTCGGCTTCATGCGGTGGAGCGGCTTCGGTATGGTGCTCTTCGGTGGTTTGTGTTTCAATAAATTCAACTTTTTGCAGGCCTTTAAGCACCAGCGAGCTCTGGCCGGTTAATTTCAATACCGGGTAGCCATCATCGGTTACCTGTAAATATTCCAGGGTGATTAGCTCCCTGATGTAACGTTGCCAATCCACTTTACTGATATCGGCGCCAATGCCGTAGGTCTTAAGTTGTTTATGTTCTTCGCGGATCTTTTCATTTTTGGATCCCCGTAAAAAATCGATTACATAGTTAATCCCAAACCGTTCATTGAGCCGCGATACTGCCGACAGTGCTTTTTGAGCGATCAGGGTTCCATCAAAACGCTTAAACTCCGTCAAACAAACATCGCAGGAGCCACAATCCGGTGGAAATGCCTCGTCGAAATAATTCATGAGATATTGCCTGCGACAGGTTTGCAGCTGGCAGTACCGAACCATATCGTTCAGCTTGTTGAGCATAATGCGGCTCTGCTCTTCGTTGCCTTCAATCCGCGCAAAGTGCTGCAGCTTACCCGCATCACCCGGCGAATAAAGCAGCAAGGCTTCCGACGCTAAACCATCGCGACCGGCGCGACCGGTTTCCTGGTAATAACCCTCGATATTCTTCGGCAGATCCATATGCACCACGTAGCGCACATTTGATTTATTGATACCCATACCAAAAGCGATGGTGGCTACAATGATCTTGACATCATCACGCAAAAAAGCTTCCTGGTTTTTGGCTTTAATTTCATTGTTAAGGCCCGCGTGGTAGGCTTCGGCGGCAAAGCCCTCATCTTTGAGGTCGGCTGCCAGATCCTCGGTTGATTTACGCGAAAGACAATAGATAATGCCCGATTCGTCCGGGCGCTCGTTTAAAAAAGCGATGAGCTGTTTAAAACTGTTCTTTTTAGGGATAACCCGGTAAGTGATATTGGCCCGGTTAAATGAGGATACAAATACTTTAGGTTGATGCAGGTTCAGCTTTTCGAGGATGTCCTTTTGCGTCAGCTTATCGGCTGTGGCTGTTAGGGCGATAACCGGCACATTCGGGAACTCATTTTTGAGTTGGGCCAGCATCAGGTATTCGGGCCTGAAATCGTGACCCCATTGCGATATGCAATGCGCCTCGTCAATAGCTATTTGTACAACGTTGAGTGTTTTTAAAAATGGCACCAGTTTGTTTTCAGCGCCAAACAAACGCTCGGGTGCCAGATATAATAGTTTTACCTGGCTGTTTCTTAGCCGCTCCACCAACTGGCGCTGCTCCTCGGGTGTTTGGGCCGAGTTCAAAAACGCTGCCGGGATGCCGCTTACATTCAAACTGTCCACCTGATCTTTCATCAAGGCTATCAACGGCGATATCACGATGGTAAGCCCATTGAGCAATACCGCGGGCAACTGATAACACAGCGACTTGCCACCACCAGTAGGCATCAGCGCCATTACATCCTGCTTGTTTAACACATGCTGAATAATGGCCTCCTGTTGGTGCCGGAATTTGCTGTAACCGAAATATTTTTGAAGGGCCTCCTGGGGTGTCATGTCAGTTTAGATGTGCGGATGTGCAGATATGCAAATGTGCAAATTTTGGATGATGCTTGAATCAACGTTAACAGTTTTTTCATCTGCACATCTGAAATTTGCACATCCGCATATCTTTTTCATCCGCACATTTGAATATCTGCACATTCGCACATCAATTAAATTCTGCATATTAGCGTATAACTTAACTGTATCTTTACTATGCTAAAAAAGCTACTCCTTATTTTAATAGCTGTTGCTTCCGCATCGGCTGCTTTTGCACAAAAAATACAATCGCCCGATGAATTCCTGGGATATAAACTGGGCGACCAGTTTACACCGCATTACCGCATTGTGGAGTACTTTAAATATATTGCCCAGGCATCAAAAAATGTAAAGCTGCAGCAGTTTGGCAGTACCAATGAAGGTCGCCCGCTGCTGGCCATGTTCATCGCTTCGGACGAGAATATTAGTCGCCTGGAAGAGATACGGCACAACAACCTGCGTTTGGCTGGTATGGAGGGCGGTACCACCATTGCCAACGCGCCCATCATTACCTGGCTGAGCTATAACGTACACGGCAACGAACCGGCATCAAGCGAGGCCGCCATGTGGACCTTGTTTGATATGGTTGACCCTGCAAATACGACCACAAAAGCCTGGCTCAAAAACTCGGTCGTGGTTATCGACCCCTGTTTGAACCCCGACGGGCGCGACCGTTATGTACATTTCTATAATTCGGTGCGAGGCGCTGTTCCCGATGCCAGCCCCACAGCCCGTGAGCACGTAGAGCCGTGGCCCGGCGGACGCATCAACCATTATTATTTTGACCTGAACCGCGACTGGGCCTGGCAGGCACAAAAAGAAACGCAGGCACGTGTAGGCCTGTTTAACCAATGGCTGCCCGAAGTTCATGTTGATTATCATGAACAGGGATATAACGCGCCTTATTATTTTGCCCCCGCTGCCGAGCCATATCATAAAGATATCACCAAATGGCAGCGCGATTTCCAGGTGACCATCGGTAAAAACAACGCCAAATACTTTGATCAGAATGGCTGGATGTATTTTACCAAGCAGGAGTTCGATCTGCTTTATCCATCTTATGGCGATACTTATCCTTTATATAATGGCTCCATCGGCATGACCTATGAGCAGGGTGGTATCAGTGCCGGGCTGGCCGTGCTTACCCGTAGTGGCGATACGCTTACCTTTGCCCAGCGGATAGCGCATCACCATACCACAGGTTTAAGCACAGTTGAAATAGCATCGGCCAACGCCCCGAAACTGCTGGAGGAGTTTAAGAAATTTTATGATAATAACCGTACCAATCCTCCGGGCGAGTATAAAACCTATGTGATCAAAAACGATAATAACAATAACATCAATACCCTGGCCAAAATGCTGGGTCGTAATGGTATCCAGTATGGTTTTGGCTTAGGCAATAAAACCGTTATCGGGTACGATTATTTTACCGGCAAAACCGAGCAATATAAAGTAGGGCCCAATGATATGGTGATCAACGCGCATCAGCCCAAAGCGGTGCTGCTGCATGTGTTGCTAGAACCCAAAACCTTTATTGCCGACTCCAATACTTATGATATTACGGGCTGGGCGCTCCCTTATGCTTATGGCTTAAAAACCTATGGCGTAAAAGAGTCGTTAAAACCGGCCAGTACAATTTCGGGCATTGTTGAGCCGCAGCCGCTGATTAATACCCATGCCTATGCTTATGTGGCCAACTGGCAATCGCTTAATGATGTGCGGTTTTTGGCCGCTTTGCTCAAAAAGAATATTAAGGTGCGCTACTCCGAAAAACCGTTTGAAGCCGCCGGTAAAAAATTCATGGCTGGCTCATTGCTCATCACCAGGGCCAGTAACGATAGGGGCGATTTTGATCAGGTAGTTACCCAAACGGCAGCTGCATTAAATGAAGGATTAACGCCTTTGGCTTCGGGCTTTGTGGATAAAGGATCAGACCTGGGCTCGGATGCCGTAAGGTATATCCGCCCGCCCCGCGTAATGCTCATATCTGGCGAGGGCGTAAACGCCGAAGCCATGGGCGAGGTATGGCATTTGTTTGAACAGCAATTGGGTTATCCTATTACGTTGGTAAACTATCAGAGTCTTGGTCGTACCCGGCTTGCCGATTTTGATGTGGCTATTTTTCCGGATGGTAATTATGATGATTTTCCGTCAGAGAAACTGCAGGGCTGGATCCGTGATGGCGGCAGATTAATAGCCCTGGATAACGCGGTAGCGCAACTGGCTGATAAAAAAGGTTTCGCCCTGAAAAAGAAAGAAGAGAAGAAGGACGAAAAAGCCGAGGCCAAAGAAAAAGAGAATATTAAAATATATGGCGATCGAGATCGTGATGCCATCCGCTCCATGATCCCAGGCGCTATATTTAAGCTCACGCTGGATAATACACATCCGCTTGGTTTCGGTTTACCCAACTATTATTACTCGCTAAAACTAAATGACGATATTTATGACTATTTAAGCAGCGAAGATGGCTGGAACGTAGGTACGGTGAAAAAGAACAGCTACGTATCGGGTTTTGTGGGTGCACAGTCCAAACAAAAAATCAATAATGGCTTGTTGCTGGGTGTGCAATCACAGGGTCGCGGCTCGGTGATCTATATGGTTGATGATCCGTTGTTCCGCAGTTTCTGGGAAAACGGCAAACTGCTGTTCAGCAACGCGGTGTTTATGGTGGGACAGTAAAAGATGTGCAGATGTGCGGATATATAGATGTGCAGATGATGAAATGATATAACCATTGTGAAGTAAATAAAAAGACCTTCCTGAATTACAGGAAGGTCTTTTTATTTATGTGGTTTTCATCTGCACATTCACACATCTGCACATCTTCTCTTAATTCGCTCCCTTCACCCTGCCTTTTTCATCGTCGGCGCCGCTACGGTGTTCGCGGGATTTGATTTTGTTGTTACCAAAGTTGTAGGTAAAGGTTAGGCGGCCAACACGTGAATCGTTAATTTGACGGATATCAAAATCGTTACCCAGGGTATGACTGCTTACGTTATTACGACGGATAAAGAATATATCATCAAGCGCCAGTTTTATATTCGCTTTTTTGTTGGCGAATGAGTGGCTTACACCGGCATCAACACCATAGCGTGGTTTTATTTTGTAGATACCATAGGTAAGCGGTGATTGGTAATCGCCCCTGATCTCAAATTTGTAGCTGCCGAATGTTAATGTTTGTGTGGCTTTGATCTGCACGGTTACTTGCCCGTCGCTTAGCTTGCCGGTTCCAACTGAGTCTGATTTAAAGCCCAGGTAAAAGCTGTTTACGTCGACATTACCGCTCCACCATTTGGTAATGGTATATGGCGCATTGATGTTAAGGCTGTATGAGTTTTGAGTTTGCAGGTTCAGATTGGTTTGGAATGATTTCTGGCCTTCGGTTAATATGATCTCGGTGATCACATCGGTAGTGCGGCTATAACCTAAACTTACATTGATGCTTTTATTATAGGTATAGTTAAACTCAAAGTTATTGGTGTATTGTGGTTTCAGGAAGGCATTGCCTTTTGAAAAAGTGTACGGATCAAGGTAATATACAAATGGGTTCAGATCGTCATAACCCGGGCGGTCGATACGGCGGCTGTAAGAAAAACTGATCTCGTTTTTATCATTCAGCGTATGGTTGATAAACGCGCTTGGGAAAATATTAAAGTAACTGCGATCAACCGGGGTGCTGCCCAACAGGTTACCATTTGATTGGGTGTACTCACCACGCAGGCCTAATTGTATGGATGTTTTTTTGAACTGTTTGTTCAGGTTAAGATAGCCGGCAGTTATTTTCTCGGTGTAAATAAAGCGGTTGGTACGGGTGGTGTCGTTCACGTAGTTATTACCGTTAAATATCTGGGCCTGTAGGTTGTTATCTGTTTTAACACTGCTGAATTTTGCGCCTGTTTCCAGCTTTACGGTTTTAGAAAGCGGTTTGGTATAATCAACCTTGGCTGTATATATAGTAATGTTTGATGGGGTTTGGTTACGCAGCAATTGGGGTGCGTGGGGTGTGCTGCCATCGGGCAGGAAATAGTTAGTATTATATTGAGCTATAGAATTGTTTTTAAATTTAGAGTAATCCAGGTCAACGCTTAATTCCTGGCCGCTGGTATCAATCTTGAACCTGTCGTTCAGGTTGGCAGCAAAGTTTTTGTATGATTGATCGATGGTTGATACGGTCGTTAAAGAGGAGTCGACCCGGTTAGGTGCCGCGCCAATTTTAGTACTGCCGTTGTTATTGTCCAATTCGGAGTTTGAATAACCGCTTACCACAAAACCAATAGTGTTTTTAGAAGTTACATCATAATCGGCGCCTATGCGGTAGTTATTATAATGATAAACGTGCGGCATAGTGGTGAGCTGGTTAAAATAAGTAGGCTTGCCTGTGCTGTCGCGGGTAATACGGTCGATATAGATATCGCGGGTGTTTTTGTTATCGCCACGGCTAAAAGTTCCAAACACATTCAGGTTTCCCTCTTTATGATTTAAGTTTAAACTGGTATTATCTCTCCAGTATTTACCACGGGCGGTACCCACAGTAATGCTACCATTTGTGCCTGATTGGCTGTTTTTCTTAAGTTTGATATTGATGATACCTGAGTTACCGGCAGCATCATATTTGGCTGATGGGTTGGTAATGATCTCGATGGATTTGATAGTATTACCATCTGTTGAACGTAATAAGGTAGCCAGTTGTGCGGCGCTCAGGTAAGTCAATTTATCATTGATCATCACGGTTACGCCTTGTTTGCCTTTCAGGCTGATGTTATCGTCTTTATCAACAGTAACACCTGGCGCTTTCTCCAATATCTCCAATGCGGTATTGCCTGCTGCCAGTACGCTGTTTTCCACATTCATTACGGTGCGGTCAATCTTGCGTTCGATGAGTGGTTTGCTGGCGGTAATGGTTACACCTTTCAATTCGGTACTGCCTACACGCATGCTCAACGCTGGCGCGGTAACGGTTGCGGCACTCTCCGGAACGGTGAAAGGCGTAGTTACCGCTTTTTGATAACCCACTACAGAAGCCTTAACCAGGTATTTGCCTGAGCGGATGTTATCAAAGGTATAAACACCGTTATCATTACTCAATGCGCCTTTAACAACGGTTGAGTCGGTGGCCCTGATGAGGCTTACGGTGGCGTAATCCATAGGTTTACCCTGTTCATTCAATAATGAACCGGATACTCTGGCACCGCCTGATTTGCCACCCTGGGCAAAAGAGGTACTCCAGCTGATAGCTACAAGCAGGAGGGTGCAAAATATGTTGTTTGTAAGAGTTTTCATGTTTTTGGTGTTAAAATGTTCAGGCAATAGCGAGCCATCAAAGAATATGCTTCTTTTTAAATTTGATGAATAAGTTTTTGGTCGATCCGGCTGTTAATCGGCAATGGTTTTAGTATATTATTTTATATAGGCGATTTTTTTCATTGTGTTTGTTTTTTATAGTTCAAATGTGCAAACAGATCCGGTTTTTGAGTAATGCTTTTAGGCGAAAATATCTAAACTTCCGGTAAACGCCCCAAAAACGCCGATGAACATTTACAACCCTTTTACTTTATATTTCCCAACCCGGCTAAATCCCGGCTTGGTGTGGATTTTACATTAAGATGCTAAAAAGAGGAATAAGGTTACAGCGGGTTTAAACTTTTTAATACCGGGAAGGCATTTTTAACCAGGCGGGCAATAAACAGAATCCCATGTGTTGGATTTTTAAGCGGTGTGTTTTTTGCCGATATCAATTGCCCGGATTTTAATGGAAGTGATGTTTGGGTGCTTAGCTGAAAACAAAAGGGAACAATAAGCCCGCTAAATAATAGCAGGCTTATGTATTTTATCAGAGCTCTCATTATATAATGATAGGTTTAGGTTGAGTTGTTATTCGTCTTGATTTTTTGCGGTATCGGGCACCAAGTGATTTTTGATACTGTCGGCTTTTGCGGCTGCTGCTCTTGCCGCCGTATCTATTTTACATTGCAAACCATCATTGGCCATAATGTACACAGCGCCGGCCGGGTTCTTTGGTGTATTATCCTGTCCGCAATTGTATAAATTAAGATCAAGGTTACGGTCAAGTTTGCCATCAATGATTAGTTTGGCGTTCAGTGGAACTTTGAGGGTCATGTGCAGCTCCTGTCCGCGCCACATGGCACGGCCAAGTCTTTCCAGGTGGCGGTCAAACTTCAATACCGAGTCTTTTTGTACAAAGCGATAGCTGATGTTGCGGGCATTGGTAAGCGCATCTTCATCATTACGCCCCCTTGCCATAAACGACTGAACAAGGATTGGCTGAGGCACGTCACTTTTTTCAATATCAATACGAACACGATCCGGACTGTCAAAATCATTACTATTATAATCGTCGTCAAGAATAACCATGCCATTAAACCTTTCTTTAATGCGCAGGCGGGTACTATCCTCGTTGGTTAAATACTTGGCATCGTTCAACTGTAAATAATAGGTGTTGTTGGGCGTTGCCTTGATGTTAATGGTTTTGCTCAGCTTAGCGCCTTCCCTAAAATCGGCCGAGGCCTTCGCTCCGTAATATACAACCGCGCCAAGCGATGCAAGCCATACACACAGTAAGGTAGTACCAATAGAGCGGTTGAAGGAGGCATTTTTGAATAAAAAACCGATGGTTACTAATATCAGGGTTAATAAAGGTATAGCCAAAAGCAAGAAACCTCCGGTAAGAAATACCAGATTGGTATCTTCATTAACAATATTGAACGGGAATATATGGAATATATCTGTTTTGCCAAAAGCGATAAAGCCGATGAACACCACAATAAGGGCAATAGCAAGCCCAAAACTGACTAATAGAATAGCTACTGCAATCAGTTTGCCCAGGAAACTACCGGTGCCTCTTATAAATGTACCAAAGTGGTCAAAAAAATCACCCAGAAAATCACGCACTTTATAAACAAAGGGGCGTGCCTCCTGGCGAAAATTAGAAAGGTTCTCTTTTACCAGGCTCATTTCGTCTTCAAAGTTCTTTTTAAAGCCTTTCAGATCCTGTTTTTCGCCTTTCATGGCCATACGGTCGGCCCGGGTTGTAGCTTTGGGTACTACTATCCATAATATAACGTATAATATAAGTCCGCTACCCGCGAAAATTAGTGAAAGGGCAAAGGCCAATCTGATCCAAACAGCCGGAATGTCAAAATAATTGGCAATACCGGCGGCTACTCCACTAACCAGGTGGTCGTCGGGGTCGCGGAAAAGGCGGCGGCGTTCTGTATTATAACTATAAGAAGCATTACCGGTAGGTTTGGCGTCATCTTCGGCCGATTCAAAATCTTCCACCGAACCCATTTGCTCAATAACGAGTTTAACATCAGCTTCTACAATTACCTGTTTGTTTTGGTTTGCTAATAGCTCGTTAAACATTTCGGCTATGCGGTTTTCGATGTCGGTGGTTATTTCCAGGCTGTCGGCCGACGTGGAAAAGTGACGTTTTACGTCGGTCATATAAGCTTTGAGTACCTCATAAGCATCCTCTTCTATATGAAATACGATGCCATTTATATTTATGATGATAGTTTTATTCATGATCTGTGATTTTTTTATAGGTTTTTATTTTCTGTCGCCAATGGCGGTTTGCACGGCATAAACCAGTTCCTGCCAGGTTTTATCCAGCTGTTCCAATACGTTTTTTCCTTCTTCCGATAGTACATAATACTTTCGTGGCGGGCCCGAAACAGACTCGACCCAGTTGTAAGTGAGCAGACCATTATTTTTTAACCGCGTAAGTAAAGGATACAGAGTACCCTCAACTACAAGTAGTTGGGCTTTTTTAAGTTCAGCAATAATGTCTGACGCATATATTTCGCCCCGGGATATGATGGAAAGAATGCAATACTCCAGTATGCCTTTCCTCATTTGGGTTTGTGTGTTTTCTACGATCATAATACAAAGATATATGTTTTAAATTGTATTATGCAATACATAGTACTGTAATTATTATTATTGTAGGTAAAAATTGAGTTTTTTAAAAAAAAGTCATGCATTTATCAGAATTAACTTGACTTTTTGATAATGTAACATTACTTTTATGATTAATTAACTATTAACTGATCTTATTATTAACGAAATGAAAAAACTTCTACTAGCAAGTTTGTGCATTCTGTTGTTGTCTATTACACAGGTTTTTGCACAAAACCGTACAGTTACTGGTACGGTTACGGCCAAAGATGATGGTCTACCCCTCCCGGGAGTAAGCGTTATCGTAAAAGGTACTACCAGCGGTACACAAACAAATGCAAATGGTAAATTCTCAATCAGCGTTTCCGGTAATGCCGTGCTAATTTTCCGTTTTATCGGTTATGCGCCAGTTACTAAAGAGGTGGGTACAAGCGAGGTGATCAATGTGTCTTTAGCCAACACCTCAAGAGACCTTACAGAGGTGGTTGTAACCGCAGCCGGTATCACTCGTTCGGCAGCCTCCTTAGGTGTTGCCGCAAACACCATTAAAGCAGGTGAAATTACCCAGGCTAATCCAACTAACTTACTAAGTGGTTTATCGGCTAAAGCGCCGGGTTTACAAATTGGGCGTTCAACAGGTGGCGTTAACACAGCGGTACGTATCTCATTAAGAGGACAGCGCTCATTCTCAAAATCAAGCGAACCTATATTCGTTATCGACGGTGTTCCGGTGAGTAATAGCAGCATCCAGCCTTCAACAACATCTGGAAATCAGGTTGACGTTGGTAGTCGAATTGGTGACGTTAACCCGGAGGATATTGAATCGGTAACCGTGCTGAACGGTCCAAACGCAGCGGCATTATATGGTTCATTGGCATCAAATGGTGCGATTATTATTACCACAAAAAATGGTAAAAACCGTAATAAGAAATATGAGGTAAGCTTTTCTTCATCTTTTGGCTTGGACAAGGTTCAAAAGCTTCCTACTTTCCAAAACCAGTATGGTTCCGGTTATAACGGAGAATATGATCAGATTGAGAATACAAATTGGGGGCCTGAGTTAGATGGTCATATGGTTCAGTCTGGCCCAACTCTGGCCGATGGCAGCAAAAACATGATTCCTTTTTCGGCTGTTAAAGACAATGTTAAAGACTTCTTTAACACAGGCAAAACCTGGAATAACTCTGTTGCTTTTAGTGGAGGTAATGATAAAAGCTCATTTTATTCTTCCTTTTCTGATGTTGAACAAAGCGGTGTTATCCCAATGGACAAATTCCGTCGTAATACAGTAAAGCTTTCCGGTAGTGCTCAGTTGTCAAATAAATTTACAATTAGCGGCAATATTCAATACAACAGGAATATTACCCGGACTTCATTTCAAGGAGGTACCGGAGCAACTGGTGTTTATAACGCAGTTTTAAACAGCAGCCGCCAAATCAATATTGAAAACTTTAAGGATTGGAGGCATAATCCGTTTGCGGGGCCTGATGGTTATTTTGATGGTTACTATCCTAACCCATATTACGCACTGGAAAATAACAGGTTTAACAGTATGTTGGATCACTTGTTAGGTAGTATGCAAGTTGGTTATGATCCGTTCAAGTGGTTAAACATCACTTATCGTTTAGGTACAGATGTGAGTATTGACAATCGTAAGCAAACTTTTGAAAGAACAACCTATGGTTTAACGGCCATTAGCCCCACTCAGCGCCCGGGCTCAACTACCGGTAGTGTGATAGAGGGAAGCAACTATGAGCGTATCTTAAACTCAGATTTATTGCTTACATTTAAAAAGGATCTAAACAAAGATTTCTCCACCACCTTCATATTGTTAAACAACATATATGAAACCAACCAAAGATTGCTTTCTACAACAGCAAATGCTATCGCTATACCGGGCTTTTTTAACTTGAGCAATGCGGTTGGACAATTATCCGGTTCAGAGCAAACATTCCTGACCAGAAGATATTCATTTGCAGGTGACTTGACAGTTGATTTTCGTAAATATTTATACTTGAATGCAACATTAAGAAATGACCATTCATCAACACTTGCTCCGAGTAACAGATCATACTGGTACCCATCTGCCAGCTTAAGTTATTTGTTAACAGAGTCAATTCCTGAGCTTAAAAATAGCGATGCTTTATCGTTTGCTAAATTAAGAGCCAGTTATGCTAAAGTGGGTAACAACGCTAACGCGTACAGTTTGTTGCCAACCTTTAATCCTGGTAGCGGCTACCCATACGGTTCAGCTGCCTCATTTAGTTTGACTAATACTTACCCGGATCCTAATTTACAGCCAGAGTTTACTTCCTCATATGAGTTAGGTACAGAACTATCCTTTTTACGAGATAAACTGGGCTTGGATTTTACTTGGTATCAAACCAAAAGCAGTAACCTGATCACTAACGTTGCTTTAGCATCATCAACAGGTTATACTCAAGCTACACTTAACGCTGGCGATATCAAGAATAAGGGTGTTGAGATTGCTTTAAGAGGAAAGCCATTTTCAAGTGCAAATGGAGTTAGCTGGAATTTTACAGTAAGCTATACCCATAACGACAGTAAAGTGACCAGAGTTTATCAGGATTCTAAAATATTGCCGTTAGGTACAGGAGACCCTGTTCCGGCAGCAATTGTTGGCCAGCAATACCCGGTATTATACGGAAGTAAATTCCTAACAGATGGTCAGGGGCATGTTGTAGTAGGTGCTAATGGTAACCCTATTAAAGACCCTTCTAACCAGGTACTAGGACAGGTAAACCCGAAACATATCATAGGTTTCTCTAATAGCATCTCTTACAAAGGCTTCACACTGAGTGGTACCTTAGATTACCGAACAGGAAATGTGATCTATTCAGGTACAATGAATACTTTAATCTTTACTGGTTCAACTCCTTTAACAACTCAATATAATCGTCAGCCATTTGTGTTCCCTAACTCTGTAATTAAAAATGCAGACGGAAGTTATACACCTAATACCACACTGAAAACAGCCGATGGTGGCTTTGATTATTGGTATAGTGTTTATAATCAAGTTGCCGCCAATAATATTGTTGATGCTGCCTTCCTGAAATTAAGAGATGTTTCATTAGAATACCAATTACCAAAAAACCTGTTGAAAGGTACTCCTTTTGGTCGTGCAAGTGTGGCATTAACCGGATCAAACATTTTATTGTGGACTCCAAAATCTAATCAATACATTGATCCTGAAGCTAATGCTTTTGGTACCAATAATTCTCAGGGTCGTGAGATCAGCAATACGCCATCAACCAGATACTTTGGTTTGAATATTAGAGCAACATTTTAATAATGTTTAATTTAAAAAGATAATGAAAACTAAATATATTTTAAGAGGATTTGTGGCGGCCGCCCTGGCAATAACAACCTCGAGCTGTGAAAAGAATTTTTTGGATGTGAATACGAGTCCAAACAATCCATCAACTTCAACACCTGAGTTGGTTTTACCTAGTGCAGTGAACTTTGCAGGCAGCCAGGTAAATGGTAGTTTTAACGTGCTAGGTAACTTGCTTACCGGCAACTGGGGACAGGCGCCAGATTTTCTGTTTTATCTTCCACAGGAAACTTACAACCTTACGCCTGGTACTTATGATACCCAGTGGACTAACTTTTACGCCAACTCATTAAAAAACCTGCAGTATGTGATTGATAATGCTAACGGTAAAAAGAACCTGGTGGCAATTGCAAAGATCATGCAGGCTTATGATTTTCAGGTGTTGGCTGATGCATGGGGAGATATTCCATTTAACGATGCGCTAAAGAATACAAAAGTTATTGCCCCTAAATATGATGCTGCAACCAGTGTTTACGATGGTATTATTAAACTAATTGACGATGGCGTGGCTAGTATTGATGTTTCAGCAACCGCAATTAGACCAGCTGCTGCCGATATCGTATTCGGTAGCTCTGCTCTTATTGCTGAAATGGATTTTTGGAAACGTTTTGCAAATACATTGAAGTTAAGGGTTTTGATACGTCAAAGTCGTGCTACAAACAGGACATCACAAGTAACAGCAGGCTTTGCATCTTTATCTGGCGCCTCATTTTTAGAGACTAATGCTGCAAGTAATCCAGGTTATGCAAATCAATCTGGTCAATTCAGTCCAATTTATACTTCTATTGGTTTTACTTTAACAGGAGCGCAAACCAGTAATTATCAGGCCACCAGAGGTAATAAATTTGCTGTTGACTTTTTAGCTAATAGTAGTGACCCTCGCTTGACTTTACTTTATCGCCCTGTTCCAAATATTACCACATCGAATGTTTATAAAGGTGTTATAGCTGGAAGTACAGCTGCTTCAGGTAATAGATCGGCCGATTTATCCCCTGTTGGAGCAAGTATTGTTAAAGCTTCAGCGGATGGCGGATACGCTACGCCGGCCTATTTAATTTCCGCTTCGGAAAGTTACTTTTTACAAGCAGAAGCCCAAGTTAGAGGCTATTTAACAGGTGGGGTAGCAGGTGCAGCAATCAATTATCAAAAAGGTGTTGAAGAGTCATTTAAAGTATTGGGCTCAACAGCAAATGCAGCGGATGCTTATATTACCGCAGGCGCAGCTAATCGGTTAATTAACTTTAATTTAGCGGTAGGTTTAAATCAGCAAATCGAGGCCATTATAACTCAAAAATGGATTGCATTAAACGGGATCAATGGTTTTGAAGCTTGGTGCGAATTTAGAAGAACAGGTTATCCTACAGGAAACCCACTTACGCAAAATCAACAAAGCGGTGGCAAATTCCCGGTACGATTACCTTATCCACAAAATGAAGTGAATGGAAACGGTGCCAATGTTCCTAAAATTGATATTTTTAATAACAGAATTTTTTGGGATGTTGACTAATTGAAAGTTATAAAAACCATAGGAATGGCGGTTTTCATTACAGAAACCGTCATTTTTTTTTTGAAACGAGCAGTAAACCACTGCTCATCCGCGTTACATTTTTCCGCGCCCAACGGCTTGAAAACCTTTCAGCAAAGCACTCTTAACAATCTGTCAATAAATTTTATTTTACGCAAAAAAGCATCCTTTAAGGCAATAAAATAATATATATATCAGGTAGGCATTATAGGTAAAATATGTAATAAATATGTTACAATAATTTAAAAAAGAGTTAATTTCTTACAATATTTTATGTAATATAGCCCCTGCGTTATTTTATAGTTCTGCAAAATATATTATACGATAACGCCACAATTCACATAGTATTAACTATTAATTGATCTTATTCACAAAAAATGAAAAAACTTCTACTAGTAAGTTTGTGTTTCCTGTTGTCAATAACACAAACATTTGCACAAAACCGTGCAGTTACCGGTACGGTTACAGGCCTGGAAGACGGCCTGCCAATCCCGGGAGTAACCGTCAAGGTAAAAGGAACTACAACTGGTACCCAAACCAGCAGCAACGGAAAATACACGTTAAGTGTTCCGGATGGTTCTACACTGATCATCAGCTTTATTGGCTATGCAACGCAAGAGGTACAGGTAAAGGGTTCTGTAGTAAACGTAAGGCTTGCCATGTCGAGCAAGCAGCTTGGCGAAGTTGTGGTAACTGGCGCTTTAGGCTTAAGCCGAACCCGTAACCAGCAGGCTTATGCCGCCCAGCAGGTTGCCGGTGATGAGGTGAGCAAACAGCGTGGTTCAAACTTTGTAAGCGGCCTTTCAGGTAAAGTTGCCGGTTTAGAGATCAGGCAAAACAACGCGTTAGGTGGTTCAACCAACGTGGTTTTAAGGGGTACAAAGTCATTGTTAGGAAACAACCAGGCATTATTTGTAGTTGATGGTGTGCCCATGAACAATGGTGGCCCGGGCTCAGGAAACGGCGGAAGTAATAATGCCGGTGCCGGCGGTACAGGTGCTAATGCATCGGGTAACCTTGGTACTGTTGAAACAGGCAGGGGGGGGTATGATTACGGATCACCTATTTCGGATATTAACCCTGATGATATAGAATCGGTTACCATACTTAAAGGAGCGGCAGGTAGCGCCCTGTACGGTTCTATTAGGTGCCAATGGTGTTATTGTAATTACCACTAAAAAGCCAGGCAGAGGCTTAGGTGTTACTTTTAACAGTAGCGTTGGTTTTGGCGCCGTTGATAAATCAACATTGCCTACTTATCAGCATGAGTACGGCGCTGGTTATGGTCCTATTTATAATAAAAAGGATGGGATAGACCCAACCGGCTATTTCCTGACGCAGGATGTTAATGGCGATGGTGTTACCGACCTGGTAGCCCCTATGCATGAAGATGCTTCTTATGGCCATCGGTTTGATCCTAATTTAAAGGTTTATCAATGGGATTCATTTGTGGCCACATCTCCAAATTTTGGAAAAGCAACGCCATGGGTTGCCGCGGCCAATGATCCGCTTACCTTTTTTGTTCACCCGGTAACTAATAACCAAAGTTTGTTTGTTACCAATGGCGGCGATAACGGCAGCTTTAAATTAGGTTATACCCGTAATAATCAAACCGGTTTTTTACCTAACAGTAATGAATTAAAAAACAGTGTTGATTTTGCAAGCACCTATAAAATTACCAACAAATTAACCGCGGGCGCAAGTATTAATTACACCCGTACAGATGGTAAGGGCCGCTATGGCAGTGGTTATCAAACCGAAAACGTTATACGCAACTTTAGGCAATGGTGGCAGATGAATACCGATATTAAGGCACAAAAAGACGCCTATTTTGCATCGGGAGGAAAAGATATCACCTGGAACTGGAAAAGCCCAACCAACCTTGTTCCTAATTTCCAGGATAATCCATACTTCACCCGCTATCAAAATTATGAAACAGACAGGCGTCACCATTACTTTGGCAATGTGAACCTGAATTATAAGGTTAACGACTGGATAAATTTAATGGGTCGTGTAACCGTTGATAATTCAAGCATGATACAGGAAGAAAGACGTGCTTTTGGCTCACAAGGCGTATCTGCTTATACCAGGAGAAATATCAATTTTAACGAAACCAATTTAGACTTCCTGGCTACGGTTGACAAAAACATTAGCTCCGACCTTAATTTTAAAGGATTGTTAGGTGTTAACATCAGGAAAAACCGATATGAGTTAATTTCGGCAGCAACAAACGGCGGTTTAATTATCCCGAATGTTTATGCTTTGGCAAACTCTAAAAATGCGCCGGCTGCTCCTACCGAAAACGATATCAGACAAGAAGTTGATGGCTTATTTGCAGGAGCCACCTTTACCTGGAGAAAAATGGTAGTTTTAGACGGAACATTACGCCGTGATGCCTCATCGTCTTTACCATCTTACAGCAATAAGTTTTATTATCCATCTGTTAATTTAGGTTTTACTTTTTCCGAACTGCTTAAACAATATGAGTGGTTGTCATACGGTAAAGTAAGAGTTAACTATGCCGAAGTGGGTAATGGCGGTCAGCCTTTCCTTACCAAAAACTTTTATTCTTTTGGTACACCGTTTGGCTCAAACCCGCAATCTTTCATAGGCGTTGTTCAAAACAATGCCACTTTAAAACCCGAACGTTCAAAATCGAAAGAAGCGGGTTTAGAGATGCAGTTTTTTAACAGCCGTTTAGGTTTTGATTTCACTTATTATGAATCTAAAACCAGCGATCAGCTTTTGCCTGTTGCCCTGTCAAGAGCTACCGGTTACGATGCTACCTATATTAACTCCGGTACTATACAAAACAAGGGTATCGAGGTTTCATTGAACGGTACCCCTGTAAACAGTAAGCTGGTAACCTGGAAAGTTGGCGTTAACTTCACTAAAAACAAGAATAAGGTTTTATCGCTTTATGTAGACCCAACCGGCCAGCCTGCAACAAACCTGTTGTTATCATCATTCCAGGGCGGTGTATCATTGAATGCTACATTGGGCCGTCCGTATGGCGATATCCGCGGTACTGCTTTTACCGATATCAACGGAAAACCATACCTGAACAAAGACGGTGGCCGTGTTGTTGATCAAACCGGCGATAACGCGGGTTATTATAAACAATCGCCGAGCACCAGTACCATAGGTAATATTAACCCGGATTGGATAGGGGGTATTACCAACTCTGTACGCGTTCAAAACTTTACTTTGAGCTTCCTGATCGATATTCGTAAAGGCGGTGACGTATTCTCCCTGGATACTTACTATGGTATGGATACGGGTTTATATCCAGAAACCGTTGGCAATAATGACCTGGGTAATCCGTCAAGAAACTCGCTTGCTAACGGCGGAGGGGTAATCATTCAAGGTATTGCGGCTAATGGCAACAAAAATAATATCAGGGTACGCAATGATGCTACCGGTTTATATGGTTATGAGCACAACCCGGCAGCTGCTTATGTTTACGATGCAAGTTATGTGAAATTGCGTGAAGCGTCATTGAACTATTCGTTTCCGCAAAGCCTCACCTCTAAATGGGGGCCAATTAAAGGAGTTGATCTTGCAGTAAGCGGCAGAAATTTATGGATCATCCACAAAAATCTACCCTACTCAGATCCTGAAGAAGCCCTGAGTGCAGGTAACCTTCAAGGTTATCAAAGCGGTGCTTTCCCAACGGCCAGAATGTTTACCCTAAACTTAAAAGTAAGATTTTAACCAATATGAAAAAATATATATGGGCACTGCTTCCGCTGGTTATGCTGGGGGCGTGCAAAAAGGATTTTGAAAACCTGAATACCAATCCTAAGCTTTTCCCTACGGTACCTGCTCCAACATTAATTACACAGGCCGAGCGGCAACTTTCAAATGCCCTTACATCAGCAAGCGTAAATAATAATGTTTTCAGGCTGGTTGAACAACAATGGCAGGAAACTACTTATAACGACGAAAGCTTGTACAATTTTGATACCCGTAACATCAACCGGCAGATGTGGGGTAGCCTGTTTCGTGATGTGCTAAACAATTTAAAGTTAGCTAAAGACATCATTCCCGGCGACCCTACCGTAGTTGGCGATGCTGTAAAAAAGAATGATATCGCGATTGCGGATATATTACAGGTTTACTCTTTTTATTACCTGGTTACTACGTTTGGCGATGTGCCTTATTCGCAGGCGCTTGATGCTAAAAACAATTTTCCAAAATATGATGATGCGGCAACCATTTATAAAGATCTGTTAAAACGCCTTGATGCCGATGTGGCTGCATTAAGCGGTACGGCAAGTTTGGGTTCTGCCGATATTATTTATGGCGGAGACGTTGCCAAATGGAAAAAATTTGCCAACTCATTTAAATTGAAAATGGGTATGACCATTGCCGATTATGATGCGGCTTTAGCTAAAACAACTGTTCAGGCGGCATTGGATGCAGGTGTTTTTACCGATAATGCAGATAATGCTACATTGGTATACCTGGCTGCAACACCGAATACCAACCCAATATGGGTTGACCTTGTTCAAAGCGGCAGAAATGACTTTGTAGCTTGTGCTACATTAGTTAAGCAACTCAATAACAGTAACGGGATACTTGACCCCCGCGCATCAAAATATTTCACCCTTTATAAGGCAACAGCTAATGATCCAGGTGTATATTTAGGTGCCGATCCGGGTGTAAAAGCAAACTATGAAAGTTTTTCGCATGTAGGAGCTGTTGTAACTGCAGCTACTGCCCCTGGTTTATTGCTTGATTACGCAGAGGTTTCATTTTATTTAGCAGAAGCAAAAGCAAAAAACTTGATAACTAACGGAGATGCCGCCGCCTCTTATTATGAAAAAGGTGTTCAGGCCTCGTTTGATTATTGGAAAGCGGGAAGCGCGACAGCCTTTATTGCTGCTAACCCTTATACAGCTAATAACCTGGCTACTCAAAAATGGGTTGCTAACTTTAACAGGGGGTGGGATGCATGGATCGAGACCAGGAGACTTGACTTTCCTGTGCTTTATAAACCAGCAACCGGCGCGTTTAGTGATTTTCCGGTTCGTTTCAAATACCCGGTTGATGAGGCAAATGTAAACCCAGCTAATTATAAAGCAGCATCTGCAGCCATTGGCGGCGATGTGGTAACAACCAGGCTGTTTTTTGATAAAAATGTTATGCCTAAATAGTTAGCTATAACGTTTAAATAATAAAAAAGGGATTTGCCAGCATGGCAAATCCCTTTTTTATTACAGTCCAAAATTAAACAGTTTATTTTTTATCCACGCTGTATTTACCCGGGCCAACAAATAAAAGGCCAGCAAATATCAGGGCATCTTCCAGAGCATGGGCAGCGCCGCCAAACCCTTCACCTCTGGCAAAATGGGATGCAGCAGCTACAATAAGCGTCAATATCATCAGTATGCATACCGGACGAAAGGCAAAGCCTATAATGAGTAAAACGCCGCCAAATGCTTCTGTTAGCGTCGCCAGGAAACCCCACACCACCGGCCAGAAATGGATGCCGATATGCCTGGTAGAGTGGCCCAGCTCCTTCCAGCCGCTTACGCCGCCCATGAGCATAGGGTAACCATAAAAAATAAAAGTGATACCCAGTCCCAAGCGGATGATCAACAGTCCAAAGTTTTTGTAATTGCTTAAGTTGCTCAGTATTGCCATAAATTATAATGGTAAGTTTTGTTTAACAGGGTTGAAATTTGGTTTTAATATATAAAAAATACTTTCAGGAAGAAAATGGGCATGCCGAGCAAAAGCCCGGGCCTGTGACATTCCTTCCCTCGGGAAGGGGAGGAAGGGGTTTATGTATCATTGCCGGTTTATACTGCTTGTATAAATACCCCTTTGCTTTTACACTCATGTCAGCCGCACCTCTCCCGTAGGGAGAGAACTGGAAAAATACCTGGTCTAAATCGCAGAAGTTTTTATCTTTTGGGCGAGGGAGATCCAGTAACCCCCTTAATTCTGGAAACGGCGAAGCCCTCAACGGAGTTAATTCTAAGTTCAAAGAAACTGCAAACCTACATCCTGCCCCTGTACAGATAGCTGAACCTTCCTGCCAAATATCAAACTGCAATTATCGGGGATGTGCCCGGCCGGAAAATCAAAGCATACGGGGTAATCATATTCCTGCACAATATCCATAACAATCTCAGGTACGGTTTGCCCGAAGGGAATGTCGTTATCTTTCATATCGCTAAAACCACCTACAACCAGGCCCGCGAGCCAGGCGAGCTTGCCTGCCCGTTTCAGGCTGCGCAGCATCCTGTCAACCGAGTAAAGATATTCGCCAACATCTTCTATAAATAATATTTTGCCCGCATAGTCAAGGTCGGATACCGAACCGGCTACGCTTACCAATAGGGATAAGTTGCCGCCTGCCAATATTCCGCTGCCGTTGCCGCTGCGGTTTTTGCCGTGGGCATGGTATTGATAACTTAACGCTTCACCAAACAAGGCCTGGCGCAAAGTATCCAATGAATGTTTGGACGCATCGGGAATGTTAACCGGCATTTGCCCGTGTATGGTTTGAGCCCCATAGTTGGCCAGCAAATGGGTATGCAGCACGGTGATATCGCTAAAACCGATGAGCCATTTTGGGTGTTTGGCAAAGCGGCTAAAATCAACCTTATCAATCATCCGGATGGTGCCATAGCCCCCACGGGCCGCTATAATGGCTTTGATGCTGTCGTCGTCAATAAAGCGTTGCAGATCACGCGCGCGCAGATCATCATCGCCGGCAAACTGGTGGTAAGATGCGGTTACTGTATCGCCCGAAACCACTTCCAGTCCCCATGATTGTAGCAGGGCCACGGCATCGTTCATGGGCCGGGGCAGTTTCTTTGCCGGACAGGTGATCGCTATCTTATCGCCTTTTTTTAAATAAGGTGGGCGGAGTCCGGAAGAAGCGTCGTCGGCTGGTTTATGCATAAAGCAATTATAGTAAAAGTTTTGCTTTTGTGGCAGCAAAGCTTGCGGAGCCAGATCGCAGAGCCGACTCACCCCGTTTACGCTTCGCTGTACGGCCCTCTCTTCGCCTATAGCGGAAAGGGGTAAAAAATAGATTTGTCATGCTGAACGGAGGTAAAGTACCCATTCTGCTACATGCTCATTAAAAACCCCATAAAAGATTTTAGGACAAAGAAACCCGCACTTCCAAACTTTCCGGCTTAAATGAATTATCTTTGCGGCTTATTTACATTGCCGCATATTTCATGTCACAACTCAACAAATACAAACGCTTCACTATAACATCTGCCTTGCCTTATGCTAATGGTCCGCTGCATATTGGTCACCTGGCAGGAGCCTACATCCCGGGCGATATTTTTGTACGCCACCTGAGGCTCAAAAAAAAGGATGTAGTATACGTTTGCGGGTCTGATGAGCATGGCGCCGCCATTACCATTAAGGCCAAAAAAGAAGGCACTACACCACAGGCTATTATTGATAAATACCATCAGCAGATAAAAGACAGCTTTGAGCAATTCGGGATAGCTTTTGACATTTATCACCGCACCTCATCACCTATACACCATGAGTTGTCGCAGGAGTTTTTCCTGAACCTGTATGAAAAGGATGAGTTTATTGAAAAAGTAAGCGAGCAGTATTACGACGAGGATTTTGACCAATTTCTGGCCGACAGATATATTATTGGTACCTGCCCTAATTGCCATAATGAGAATGCCTATGGCGATCAGTGCGAAAAATGCGGTACCTCGTTAAGTCCGACCGACCTGATCAACCCGGTATCAACCTTGAGCGGGAAGCCGCCGGTTTTAAAACCAACCAAACACTGGTACCTGCCGCTGGATAAATATCAGCCCTGGCTGGAGCAATGGATAGATGCCAAAGAGGGTAGCTGGAAGGTGAATGTATTTGGCCAGTGCAAATCATGGCTTAAACAAGGCCTGCAACCACGCTCCATGACCCGAGACCTGGATTGGGGTATCGACGTGCCGCTGGCCGATGCCAAAGGCAAAAAACTATACGTTTGGATGGATGCGCCTATAGGCTATATATCGGCCACAAAACAATGGGCTATTGATAATAATAAAGACTGGAAGCTATACTGGAAAAAGCAGGCCGACGAGCAGGACGATGCCTGTTTGATCCATTTTATTGGTAAGGATAATATCGTATTCCACTGTATTACCTTCCCATCCATACTGCATGCGCATGGCGAATATATTCTGCCTCAAAATGTGCCTGCCAATGAGTTTTTGAACCTGGAAGGCGATAAGCTTTCCACCTCGCGCAACCACGCTGTTTGGCTGCATGAGTACCTGGAAGAGCTGCCAAACAAACAGGACGAGTTGCGCTATGTATTGACCTCGATATTACCCGAAACCAGCGACAGCGAGTTTACCTGGAAAGATTATCAGGCACGTATCAATAACGAACTGGTGGCCATATTAGGCAACTTTGTGAACCGGGTGATGATACTGATGCACAAGTTTTATGAAGGCAAGGTAGAAGGCACAAGCGATCGTATCGAACTAATCGACGCCACACTGAACGCAGAGTTGGGTAATTACTATGATGAGATAGAAAAGAACCTGGAAGCTTACCGTTATCGCCAGGCCTTACAGGCCGTAATGGATATCGCCCGCCTGGGTAACCGTTACCTCACCGAAAAAGAGCCCTGGAAAACCATTAAAACCGACCCGGAAGGAGCGAAGCAAGCCCTGCATAATTGCCTGTTGCTAATAGGGCACCTGGCCGCTTGCGCACAGCCATTTTTACCGGCTACGGCTAAAAAGATCATCGGTATGCTCAACTGGCCAAATGAAGTGATCCACTATGACCAGGAGATCTACTTTAATAATGGTCACCAGTTGAACCCGCCGGCTCTGCTGTTTGAAAAAATTGAAGATGAGGTGATTGAGCGTCAGTTGCTAAAGCTGCAGGCTAAAAAAGAAGCTGCAGCGCCAAAATCGGCCGATGTGCTGCCTGCGAAGGAAAACATCAATTACGAAACGTTTACCACGATGGATATCCGCACGGGTACCATTTTAACCGCCGAAAAGATAGCCAAAACAAAAAAGCTGCTCAAACTAACCATCGACACCGGTATTGACGAACGCACCATCGTATCGGGCATTGCCGAGTATTACGAACCGGAAGCCATTGTTGGCCAAAAGGTAAGCGTACTGGTAAACCTGGAACCCCGCGAAATCAAAGGGATACTGTCGCAAGGCATGATCCTGATGGCCGAAGACAGTACAGGCAAGCTAAGCTTTGTAGCTCCGGTTGATGATTTCCATAACGGATCGGTAATCAGGTAATTAGATGTGCGGATGTGCAGATGTGTAAATAGGCCCCTAACAAATTTTGCAAGCAGGAGTGTGATTTTTCATTGATAATTTGCACCTTTGCAAACTGTTTGCGGATGTACGTCCTGTAAACCATAAAGGTCCCGTAGTTCAACGGATAGAATAGGAGTTTCCTAAACTCTAGATATGAGTTCGATTCTCGTCGGGACCACTACTAACCCATACATGGGAATGATTGTGAAAAGCTTTTAGGTGGAAATCTGAAGGCTTTTTTTATTGACTGCAGTCGATGTTAACACAGACCGCAAGTAATATCGTAAGACGATACTCAATAAAGATCGGACTTATTTCCGGCAATTTTTATTCGGTGTACAATTTCCCAATCTGTCGATGACAAAATCCGGAAAATTGCCTTTTGATAAAATGATCGGAACTTTTCATTTCCGTTCATTCTTAGGATTCAATTTTACAATGCCCGGGCATAATTTATCCTGTTTTTTTTATCAGCCTCGCCAGGCATTGGAGCTACCTCATATTTACAATTCCATTCTTTTATACTTTCTAAAATGGGCAAAAAAGCCAAGCCTTTTTCAGACAATTTATATTCTACCCTTGGTGGTAGTTCTTTATAAGCTAACCTTGCCAGCATTCCATCTTCTTCCAGCTCTTTGAGTTGTTCTGTCAATACTTTCCTTGAAATAAGCGGTATAATGGAATCCAACTGACCAAAACGTACGGTACGTGTTCCGATAACATTAATAATGATCGGTTTCCATTTATTACCAATAGTACCGATGGCTCTCGTGAAGGGGCAATTCGATGCGCAAAATCTCTCGTCTCTCATATTTTCTAATTTGTAGTTACCTCCCAGTAACCAGAATAAGCTATATTAGTTACAAAAATAAACTATTGATAGTAACTTTGTGAAACAAATTTAAAAATATTTAGTAATGGGCAGATTAAATAATAAAATAGCCGTAATCACGGGTGGCAACAGTGGTATTGGATTTGGAATTGCGGAAGCATTTAAAAACGAAGGTGCGAAGGGCGCTATTATCGGCAGGAACCAGGAAACCTTAGATCGGGCCGTTGCACAGCTTGGCGATGGTTTTATCGCCATCAATGCCGATGTAACCAATATTGCCGATTTGGAAAAAGCATTTACAGCAACAGCTGAAAAATTTGGAAAGATAGATGTGGTTGTCGCTAATGCGGGTGCCGGAGCGGTAGGAACAGTAGCAACTTTTGATGAAGCTGCATTTGATCAGGCGATCGATCTGAACTTAAAAAGTGTTTATTTCACTGTTCAAAAAGCGTTGCCTCATATGAATTATGGAGGTTCTGTTATTTTAATCGGGTCAAATGCCGCCCATCGGGCTTATGCGAACTTCACCCTTTATGGGGCAGCAAAAGCGGCAGTCATCTATTTAGCCAAAGGATTTTCAAGCGACCTTTTAGACCGGAAGATCAGGGCTAATGTGATTACACCGGGTACAACAGATACCCCGGCGTTTGACAAGTTTGTTCCCGCAGAACAAATGGAAGCAGTCAAAAAACACTTTGCCGATCAAATGCCTATCGGCAGGATCGGTCAACCATCTGACATTGGTAAAACGGCAGTTTTTCTGGCCTCTGATGATTCTTCGTTCATGTTGGGTGCCGAACTACTGGTTGATGGCGGCATGACCTATTTATCAAAATAATTCTTAAAAATTTATAAAATGAGCAATTCAGAAAAGAAAGCAGCAAGCTACGCCATTATCGGCTTTGGCAAGATTGGCCAGGCCTTGGCTAGGGCGTTTGCCCGCAAGGGTATAGAAGTAGCCGTTGCCACCACGCGTGACCCGGAAAGCTTTACCGCCGAAGCGACCGCGATCGGCCCGGAGATCATCCCTGCTACACTGCCCGAAGCGGTTAAGGCAGACATTATCTTTTTGGCGGTGCGTTTTGAATCGCACCCGGATGTAGCGAAGGCGCTTCCTAACTGGCAGGGAAAAACTATCGTTGATGTGACCAATGCCTACGGTGTAACTCCTGAGCAAATGGAAGGACTGCCATCTGCCAGATTCGTAGCAAAGGCCTTTACCGGCGGAAAACTGGTCAAGGGTTTTAATCATTTAGGTGCTGCGATCCTTGATCAGGATCCGGCTGTAAATGGTGGTAAAAGAGTAGTGTTTCTCACAAGTGACGATGACAGCGCGGCAGCAGAGATTAGTGTGCTTGCAGAAAATCTTGGTTTTGCGCCGGTCAAGCTTGGCGGGCTTTCAGAAGGCGGGCTGCTTGTACAAGCGCAGGGAAACAGCTGGGGTAAACTGATCTTTCAGGATCTGGTCAAGTTTTAAATCTTAAATAAATTATAATAATAGAGTAATGAGCAAATTAGAAAACAAAGTAGCGGTAATTACCGGTGCTTCAAAAGGAATAGGCGCAGCTATCGCCAAACACTATGCGGCGGCAGGCGCAAAGGTCATAGTTAATTATGCCTCCAGTAAAGAAGGTGCTGATAAAGTGATAAAAGAAATAATCAACAGTGGCGGCATAGCCATTGCAGTTCAGGGTGATGTATCTGACAAAGCTGATGTAACCAGGTTGTTCCAAACGGCGAAGACAGCTTTTGGCAATGTGGATATTTTAGTCAATAATGCAGTCTCGCAAGGATACGCACCAATTGAACAGATATCAGTGGAGGCTTTTCATCAGAGCTTTAACGTTAATGTGCTGGGGCCAATCCTGACTATCCAGGAAGCGCTGAAACATTTCGGCGATAAGGGCGGAAATATCATCAATATTAGTTCGGGTGCCAGTAAATATCCACTCCCGAATGCCTCCTTATATTCGTCAACCAAAGCAGCACTCGATGCTTTCACCATCGCTTTATCAAAAGAACTGGGTGCGAAAAACGTTCGCATCAACTCTATATTGCCGGGTGCTACGGATACAGAAGGCGCAGCCAGCGCAGGCGTTACTGCCGGTAGTGAATACGAAAAGATGTTTGTTGAAAAAACACCGCTTGGCCGCAGAGGAAGGCCCGAAGATATTGCCAAAGCCGCCGTATTCCTGGCTTCCGATGATGCCGCCTGGATCACAGGAGAGCAAATTTCCGTTTCGGGTGGTATGTATGGTTTTTAAATCAAAAAATGAAATATAAAGGGACGGAATTATTTGACAGCGGTGATTTCTTCAAAACACACTAAAATAATGGTTTCTAAAATATAGGTTTTTATTAAATCCCTGTTTTTTCTAAAACAGGGATTTTTTGTTGCTTCAAATAACTTCACTAATTATCTTTTAATCTTGCTGCACAATACAAATCACCTATAGAAGAGTTCGAGCTTTATAGTCTAAGGACACTACGATTAAGTCAAGATTAAAAGTCAAAAAGGCCTTTAGATTAAAATCTGACTTTTTTTGCTTTTAAATATCTTGATTTAGCTTTGATCAGGCCTGAAGCCCATAACTAACGATAATTACCGGATTTCTTGCGTCAAGGAAAAAACATAGCGAATGAAAAAAGAGACGAACTGTGTCTGCGTGCTGTTTTATGCTAACAAAAAGCGGCCGAAACAGTTACTTTTGCGGTATAAATAAAATTTCGGCGGGAGATCATAATTTCGGCCGGGCACTTGATCTCTATACAGTCATGCAAACACTTGAACAATTAAAAAACGGCGAACTTAAAGGTGCCGTTTCCTTAAAGCTGGCAGAGGGACTTTCGCACTTTCCGCAGGCGATATTTGAGCTGGCGGATACGTTAGAGATGCTTGATCTTTCTGATAACGCTTTAAGTGAATTGCCCGCCGATTTTGGCCGGTTAAAAAAGTTGAAGATCTTATTCTGTTCGGAAAATTTGTTTACTGCTTTACCCGAAGTTCTGGCTGATTGCCCCATTTTAGATATCGTGGGTTTTAAATCAAACCGGATAGAAACAGTGTCGGCTAAGGCGCTTAATCCTAACATTCGTTGGTTGATACTTACCAATAACAGGGTAACAACGCTACCCGCTCAAATAGGAAATTGCACCCGTATGCAAAAGCTGATGCTTGCCGGTAACAGGTTAAAGGAGCTGCCTGCCGAGCTCCAAAATTGTCGCAATTTATCGCTTTTGCGCATTTCTGCCAACCAGTTAAGCGAGCTTCCGCGGTGGTTGTTGAGTATGCCCAAGCTTTCCTGGCTGGCATTTTCTGGTAATTTATTTAACATAAAGCCCCAAATAGCCACGATGAACTCTATTGATCACCTGGAACTGGAGTGGGGACACCAACTTGGCGAAGGCGCGTCGGGCATTATATCCAAAGCCCGGTGGCGAAGCAATGATGACGACAAGGAAGTGGCCGTCAAAATATTTAAAGGGGCGGTTACCAGCGACGGACTTCCGGAAGACGAGATGCTTTGCTATATAGCCTCGGGGAACCATTACGGACTTGTAAAATTGCTCGGGAAGATATCGGCACATCCGGAGGGAAAACAAGGTTTGGTGATGGAATTAATACCAGAGCGATTTTTTAACCTGGGTAACCCGCCCAGCTTTGCCAGCTGTACCCGCGATGTTTTTAATGAGGGCATGATTCTTTCTGCACAACAGGTTATAAAAATCGCGTCAACCATAACGTCTTTAGCAGCACAATTGCATAGCCATGGTGTTATGCATGGCGACTTGTATGCGCATAACACCTTGATAGACGAAGAAGGAAACACGCTGTTTGGTGATTTTGGCGCGTCTGGCTTTTACGACAGATCGGACATCGAATTGGCTGATGCCCTGGAACGGATAGAGGTAAGCGCTTATGGCCACTTACTGGACGACTTGCTAAGTTTGTGTAAAGAAGCCGACACTGACCAAACTTTATTAAAATTAGCGACCTTAAGAGACCGTTGTGTAGCCCCGTTGGTATCAAACCGCCCAAGGTTTCAGGATTTGGTAGCGGCACAGGTTTAAGTATTTTTAGAAGGTAATAACCTGTATCGGTGGATGAATAATTATTATATTAGTTCATCAAATATTCCACGCTATTTTACAAATAAAACTAAACCAATCAATATGAAAAAAGTAACAGGCATTGGCGGCGTATTTTTTAAATGCAATGATCCCAAAGGTATGAACGACTGGTATGCCAAAAATCTGGGATTGCCTCAAACCGAATACGGAACAACGTTTGAGTGGCGCCAAGCTGATAATCCGGAAAAAGAGGGATCAACCTCGTGGTGTACTTTTCCGCAGGATACCAAATATTTCAATCCTTCCGAAAAACCTTTCATGATCAATTACCGCGTAGAAAATCTGGCTGCACTGATTGACGAACTAAAAAAGGAAAACGTAACCATTGTGGATGAAATTGCCGAGTACGATTATGGAAAATTTGTTCATATACTCGACCCGGAAGGGAACATTATTGAGCTTTGGGAACCGGCAGATGAATAGACAGCTGATAAGTGTTTTTAATCCGCATATAACTTACAAAAGTGCTGGTAATTGATCATAATTACCGGCACTTTTGCAGATAATTAAATAATGTAATAAAATGAGGCGGTGATGCTGAACCGCAAATTTATGAGCGGAAATTCTATACTACTGCTATTATTATTTCTGGCTACCGGAGTCAAAGCACAAATAGCAAACTCAGAAAATGGCAGTGCAAATACACTCCCGGAAAAGTTTCAAAAAAAACTATCTGAGTCGAAAATGGTCTTCACAAGACCTAAAAATACCAGTGAAGTGCCTATAGTTGAAAATGCAGGAATGCATTATGATTATGCGCTAAAACTTAACGACAAAAACATTGAGATCAGGTATTCGGTCTGGCCAATATATAAGTGGATGTTTGATACCTACAACAACCGTCAACCATCACCCGGAGATACCATTCTGGAGCCGAATAAGCTTCATAAGCAGTTCGCGTTATTTGCATTCAGTAAAATTTCGGGTGGTAAAATTTCTCCGAATCAAGTCAAGTTACAGCCCTTTACTACTCCGACCGTAAAAAGCGACTTCCGTGCGGATGAGGGTGCGATGTCCATGGGACCCATTGGCGGGGCCTTTAGTTCAGAATATTCTTATGGTCTTTACATGATGATCCATAAAGACAATACAGCCGACGCCTATATTTTGTATTTATTTAAAAGCGAAGATGCCATGTTCGAAGAATATAAATCAATTACTGGCAATGATAATTTTACTACAGCGTTGAAATTTAATTAGTGCAGCCCATGGTCAATGTTATCACAGCGTGACATTCCGCCGTACAATATAAATCACCAAAAAGAATATGGGTTTTGTAACCAAGATGGAATTTAAAAGCCAGTAATTATGCTTAATTACTGGCTTTTTTGAATGCAGTTGTTAAAGATGATACAGCCCCTCCTGAACTTATCCTTTGGTCCCGTCCGCCTTTACTTGGGGGATAAAACCAGGAACACCTGTGTGCACCACCGGGTTTAAACGCTGCCTGGTTTGGATGCGGTTGATTTCATCAAAAGCATCTTCGGGCAGGGGCGAGATGTCAAAATTTTCGCGTGCCCGATCGGCGGTTTTGGGAGTGGTCAATATGGCTGTGCCACGTTGTACGGCCCAGGCCAATAATACCTGGGCTGGTGTTTTTTCAACCCGTGCGGCAATGGACAAAATAACCGGATCTTCAAGCAGTCCCGGCCTCATACCATGGCCCAACGGTGCAAAAGCTAAAAACACAATACCTTTCTCCTTACAATATTCCAGGAGCTCTGTTTCGGGCAGATACGGATGCGATTCAATCTGCACCGCGGCGGGTTTAATCCTCGCCGCCTCATAAAGGGGGATCAGATCTTTTAGAGTAATGTCAGACAATCCAATGGCCCGGCATTTGCCGCCATCTACCAAACGTTCCATCGCCCGCCAGGTATCGAGTAAAGTCACCCCGCGGTCGTAAATAACATTGCCGTTTTCATCCCTCGGGTCCTGGTTGTCACCCGGTTGAAACGCGTATGGGGTATGGATGAGGTAAAGGTCCAGGTAGTCGAGCTGTAACCTTTTCAAACTCGCTTCAAAAGCCGGTTCTACGCGCTCGGGCCGGTGGTTGGTGTTCCACAATTTGGTGGTAACAAAAATATCTTCGCGGGCAATGTTCCCGGCGGCAAGTCCTGCCTGCAATGCCTCGCCCACTTCGTTTTCGTTGCGGTATCTTTCCGCGGCATCAAAATGCCTGAACCCGGCTGCCAGCGCATCTTTGGTTGCGCTTATGGTTAAAGCCGGATCGGGGATCAGCGTACCAAACCCGAGGGACGGCATATGGATGGGGTTATTGGGTGTTTTCATGATATAGTTTGTTATGGTTTTCTTTTTTGGCGATTACGTTTCGTTGTTGTATAACAAAGTACGACAGGAATTTCCGGATACCTGCGTGACCTATATCACATTCGAATGGAAGCTGGATTGATGTGCAAATGGGCTGATTCAGCAGGTCTACTTTTTTAATACATACGTCATTGCGAGGAGGAACGACGTGGCAATCCCCCACTTACAGAGCTGCCCTGCTAATCGGGGATTGCCACGCTATCGCTCGCCATGACGTGCGGAGAAAGGCATTCCCCTCTATGCGCGAAGCGGAGAGAGGGGTGACGAGCGCAGCGATGTCGGGGTGAGTTGATACCGTGAATTTCGCCCATGCCCCAACGAAGTTCATCAGCAACAGACCAATTTGTTGATATTTATTTTCTAACTTGCCAACGTTCTTTTATATACCATCAACCGGAAAAAACATTACCTAATTTTGAATTGACCAGGGAATTGTTCTGTCTCCAGGACAGGGCTCTGAACATTTTTCCCCGGAGCGATGTATTATGAACTAAAGAACGTTTAAAGAAGAAGCATTTTTCGAAAAGTTTACCATGCAGACTAATAACTTTAAATCTCCGGGTCAAAAGTTCCGGGAGGCCCAGCAAAATGAAAAACCATTACAAATTATTGGCGCTATCAATGCCAATCATGCTTTGTTAGCCCAGCAGGCAGGTTTTAACGCTATTTATCTATCAGGTGGCGGCGTGGCTGCCGGATCATTAGGTATCCCCGACCTGGGGATTACCACCCTGGAGGATGTATTGATCGATATACAACGTATCACCAACGTGTGCGATCTGCCCTTGTTGGTAGACGTGGACACCGGTTTTGGTCCTTCCGCTTTTAATATTGCCCGTACTGTAAAATCCTTGATCAAGGCAGGTGCTGCCGCGCTGCATATTGAAGACCAGGTAGGCGCCAAACGTTGCGGCCATCGTCCGGGTAAAGAGATCGTGAGTAAAGAGGAAATGGTTGATCGCTTAAAAGCCGCGGCGGATGCCCGTACAGATGAACATTTTGTGATTGGTGCCCGGACCGATGCTTTTGCCGGCGAAGGATTAGAAAAAACTCTGGAACGCGCTGTGGCTTACAAAGAAGCAGGCGCCGACTTCATTTTTGCCGAAGCCGTGCCCGATCTGAGCTATTACCGCAAATTTGTGGAAGCCACAGGCATCCCGGTATTGGCTAATATTACAGAGTTTGGCATGATCCCCATGTATACCGTTGAGGAGCTTGGCCAGGCCGGTGTGGAGTTAATCCTTTACCCGTTGTCGGCATTTCGTGCAGCCAATAAAGCGGCTCAAAATGTGTATGAACATATCCGGAAGGATGGTACGCAAAAAAATGTACTGAATACGATGCAAACCCGCGAAGAGTTGTACAAAAGCATCGGTTACCATGATTATGAACAAAAATTAGATAACCTTTTTAAGAAGAACCAGGATGGAAAGTAATACCGAAAATACGTTCAAACCTAAAAAGAGTGTGGCGCTGTCCGGCGTTGTTGCGGGCAACACAGCCCTATGCAGTGTGGGCAAAAGCGGTAACGATTTGCATTACCGGGGCTACAATATCCTTGACCTGGCCGAAAAGGCGGAGTTTGAAGAAGTGGCCTATCTGCTTATTTACGGCGCGCTGCCCAATCAATCGCAACTGGTCAATTATAAAGCAAAACTAAAGTCGCTAAGGGGTTTACCCATCGCGGTAAAAAATATTTTGCAGCAGATACCCGCCGCCGCGCATCCTATGGATGTACTGCGTTCGGCCGTTTCTGCTTTGGGGACTGTTCTGCCCGAAAAAGACGACCATAATCTTCCGGGGGCCCGGGATATTGCCGATAAGCTGTTGGCCTGTTTAAGTTCGGCATTGCTGTACTGGTATCACTACGCCCATAACGGCAAAACCATCGAGGTTGAAACTGATGACGATTCCATTGGCGCGCATTTTCTGCACCTGTTGCACGGCGAAAAACCATCCGGGGCATGGGAAAGGGCCATGCAGGTTTCTTTGAACCTGTATGCCGAGCATGAATTCAACGCCTCTACCTTCACCAGCAGGGTGATAGCGGGAACCGGATCCGATATCTACTCGGCTGTTACCGGGGCTATCGGCGCGCTGCGGGGACCGAAACATGGCGGAGCCAACGAGGTAGCTTATGATATTCAAAGCCGCTATAGCACGCCCGATGAGGCCGAGGAGGATATCCGTAAACGTTTAGCCAATAAAGAGGTGATCATCGGTTTTGGTCACCCGGTATATACCATCTCTGATCCGCGAAATGTGGTGATCAAAAAAATAGCCAAAGAGCTTTCGGAGGAATCAGGTGATATGCAATTATATAACATTGCCGAGCGCCTGGAAACACTGATGTGGAACGAGAAAAAGATGTTCCCCAACCTGGATTGGTTCTCCGCGGTATCGTACCACCTCATGGGTGTACCTACGCTGATGTTTACACCGCTTTTTGTGGTATCAAGAGTTACCGGATGGAGCGCGCATATCATCGAACAACGGCAGGACGGCAAGATCATCCGCCCGAGCGCCAATTATACCGGACCTGATAATAAAGAATTCGTTCCCCTGAACAAAAGAAAATAGTCCCGGGAAGAACAGGAAATATGAACAATATTTGCACAAAAGTGGGTTTACACTTTTTTGTCGTATTTTTCATTAAATTATTGATTATCAATAGTTTAAATACATGTTAACCCAAAAAAGTGTAAACCCATGTAAACCCACTTTTCTCCGGAAAAGGGAATTGATCCCGTGAGGGGAAGTTTAAATAATATCATCAAAAAAATCTGAAATAATAATGTCAGCCCATATCTCTAACGAAAGACCACAACCGGATAAAGTACTAACCGATATTGTGGACTATGCCTTAAACTACGAAATTAAAAACGATCTGGCCTGGAAAACGGCCCACTACTGCTTGCTGGATACTTTAGGCTGCGGTCTGGAAGCTTTAACTTACCCGGCCTGTACCAAATTACTGGGCCCCATTATACCTGGAACCATAGTACCCAATGGCGCGAAAGTTCCCGGAACGCAATTTCAGCTCGATCCTGTACAGGCTGCCTTTAATATAGGCGCTATTATTCGCTGGTTGGATTTTAACGATACCTGGCTGGCAGCAGAGTGGGGACACCCTTCGGATAATCTGGGCGGTATTTTAGCCACTGCCGATTGGCTTTCCAGAACAGCCGTTGCCAACGGAAAATCCCCCTTGCTGATGAAAGATGTGCTGGATGCCATGATCAAAGCGCATGAAATTCAGGGTGTATTGGCTTTGGAAAACTCCTTTAACAAAGTAGGCCTTGATCACGTATTTTTAGTGAAAGTGGCCTCTGTGGCCGTTGTCGGAAAACTGATCGGGCTTACCCGCGATGAGCTGATCAACGCGGTATCATTGGCCTTTGTCGATGGGCAGTCATTGCGTACCTATCGTCATTCGCCTAATACCGGTAGTCGTAAATCATGGGCCGCTGGTGATGCTACTTCAAGAGCGGTAAGGCTGGCGCTCATCGCCAAAACCGGCGAAATGGGTTATCCATCGGTGCTTACTGCCAAAACCTGGGGTTTCTACGATGTTTCCTTTAAAGGAAATGAGTTTAAGTTCCAGCGCGATTATGGTTCTTATGTGATGGAGAATGTGTTGTTCAAAATTTCGTTCCCGGCCGAGTTCCATTCACAAACCGCGGTAGAAGCGGCCATGACCCTGCATGAGCAACTGAAGGCGGCGGGCAAAACAACAGACGATATCAAGAAGATTACTATACGCACCCACGAAGCGGCTATCCGCATTATTGATAAAAAAGGGGCATTGAACAACCCTGCCGACAGGGATCATTGCATCCAATATATGATTGCCGTACCATTAATTTATGGAAGGCTGACAGCTGCCGATTATGAAGACAATATCGCTGCCGACAGCCGGATTGATATACTGCGTGATAAAATGACCTGTGTGGAAGATCCGCAGTTTACCAAAGATTACCACGACCCGGAAAAACGCTCCATAGCTAATGCTTTAACCGTAGAATTTAATGACGGCCAAATACTGGATGAAGTAGTGGTGGAATATCCTATCGGCCACAAACGCAGGCGCGAAGAGGGCATCCCGAAACTGATAGAAAAATTCAAGATCAACCTGGCCCGGATATTTGCCGGAAAACAGCAACAGAGCATTTTAAATGCATCATTAGATTTCCAAAAGCTGGCGGATACCCCGGTAAATGAATTTGTAGATCTGATGGTAGTATAACGTAATATCAATCGCAATAAAACATTATTCAAAAGCCTTTAGATATCAATCTGAAGGCTTTTTTGTTGAATTTCTTTTCTAATGAAGGGAGGCGGGCACAAACGTTCGGAAGAAATAAAGAGAGCTGTCATTTCGAACGAGGAACGAGGAGAAATCTTATACGATTTGCAAATGGGCCTTTTATACTGTAGAAGATTTCTCTTTCGCACAACGCTCGTTCCTTCCCTTGCTCTATCGAAATGACAATTTTTATATAAGTATTCATTTCTTCCGAATACTTATACTGATAACAGCAGCTATAAGAATTTAAAGATGCGGATCAAAGCTAAGTTTTACACCGTAGGGCGAAACCGCGGGATGATCAAGATAGTTGAACCTTTTGATCACATCTATTCTTAAAAATTTGAAAATATTCCCTATGCCAACACCCCCTTCAGTGTACGGTGTATTGCCCAATGAAAAAGTGCCGTTTGCTCCGTTTGCAGCTGCCGGGAATTGATACAGATCTTTTGAAAACAGCGGATTGTTTTCGTTACGTAAACCTCCATACAATACTTTAAAGGAAAGATATTCCCTCCATTTTAAATGCTGTATCAGCGGTATTTTGTTCAGGATAAAGCCGCTAAAACTGTGCGTAAAGTTAAGGCCTACGTAATGGTCGCTCACAAATTCAAGGTAGTTCATTTTGTTATACGCATCGGGGTCGTAGGCTATGGATTGATTGGCCCGCAGAATGCTCAATAACGGGAATGGCACTTTTCCGGTGGTAACACTCCCCAATAAGGTAATATCGGAGTAGCCTAACTGGGAAAGGAAAAAGCGCTTGTAAATATTGGCGGTAATATTGTTATAGGTATATGAGCTGTTAAGTACATCTTTAAACGCGTGCCTTATCTGCAGGTTCAGGATCGGGTACCGGCTGCGGATCGTATGCCGTACTTCCGTACCCTGTATTATTTGTTCATGCGGCGCGTACCGCAGGTTCAGCTCCACCTCGCTGGTAGTTAAATTATATATGCTATGATTATCGGCGTTATTCGATCTGAACTCCAATGTACCTGCCGGTTGCTGGTTCCAGTTTCTGAGCGCGATGTTAAAAGAGAAATGATTTTCAAAATCCCTTACATAAGCAACTGTATACGTTTTGTTATATAACCAATAGTCCGTTTTGCCTGTAGTGAAGGATGTAAGCGCGGCCTGTTCAGGAATAACGGTGAGGCTTTGCCCGGGGAGGTCGGCATCGTAGCGATAACTTACTTTAAAATAATCGCGGGGGTATCGAAAAGGGGATACCTGGTTGAGCGAAAAATAGGTGTTAAGGTTATATTTAACCTGTTTATCCTTAAAGCCATAAGCGATGTGATCTTCCAGATAAATGGTCTTATTAAATTGGGGTGTTGTTCTTCCGCCTGCCTGGAGCCGGGCACCCTCCTGTGAGTCATACGCGAAAGTAGAGCCCAGGGGCCCAAGCTGTACCGGTCCGATATTAGCATAGCCACCAGTAAGAGTCGATGCGATCCAGGTGGTTCTTTTAAAGGAGGGCATCTTCTCCAGCCGGGTAATATGCGCGTATACTGTAGCCTGCTGTTGGGTCAATGTATCTGGCCGGTGGCGGGCCCAGTAATTGGTGTCGGCCTGGTTGGAATTTGCAGCAATCTGCAGACTTTTTCCATTATAAAAGGCATCGGGTTGCGGGGCGTTTAATTTATAATTGGAAAATACGGCGGTGCGTTCACCAAGTATCCCGAACCCTTTATTCTTTAAAAGACCAAAATCGGCCCTGACTGTGCTTTTTACCAGAAAATAGCGACCCGAATCCTGCTTAAAATCCTGCTGGATCCTGAGGCTGCGCATAAAGTTGATGTTGATCTCTTTATTTACATTCAATTCGCATGATTTAACGGCATAACTACCATCCATCGTAACATATAATTTGCCTTCAAACAAAAGATCGCCTTTGTTGCGTGGGGTAAAGCTGATCTCTATCAATTTTTCAGCGGTTGTTTTAATGGTATCGGTGATAAAAAATTTATAAAAGTCTGGGGAATGGTTGGCGATAGGGCTCAGGAACTGACGGTTGATAACAAAGATGTTATTGGAATATATATCGATACTATTGCCATAAAGCCGGTTGACATAAATATCGAGCCCGGCGGTATCTATAAATTTGATAATGTTGGTTTGTTTTTGAGCATTAAGGATCTGGATAGATTTTGAAGGATCTTTGCGGTAATAGTTTTGAAACATTTTCTCGCTGAAAAATACGGGCAGGGTAGTCTGCGTTCGGCCATTTACTTTTGAGGTGGTATCCAGCATAAATTTGTATTTGCTAAAAAAACGGCCGTTCAGGAATTTATTTGACAGGTTAAAAACAGAAAGACCGATACGCTCATACAAATCATATTGCAGGTAGTTTGAGCTTTGCATACGGTTCCGTTCCTTGTGGTCAATAACCTGCTGAATGAGTTCAACGGCGGGATTTCCTTTATTACGGTACCGGTTTTTTTTTCCCGATATAACTTTGACCTCTTTTAGCTGGTTTTCGGCATACCTGAGTTTAACAGATATGCTATTGATCTGCCCGGGATTAATTTTTCTGTTTTCCGGCATGTACCCCATAGATGAAAAAGATACCAGATTAAAAGAGCCGGGCGCGCTTAATAAATAATTGCCATGATTATCGGAGCTTGTACTGTGATTGCTGCCGGTAAAATTGATGCGGACAAAAGGAAGTGGGGCTCCTGACAAGGCATCAGTAATGCGCCCGCTTACCTGTGTAACCCCGCTATTGTTTTGCTGCGCAGATACACTTAACGAAATAAAAATCAAATATAAAAAGCTTAGTTTCTTATATTTATAAACGCTTTGCAACGAGGTAATAGCCCGTATTTTAGGGGGCAATCGAATAAGCGGATCCCAAAAAGAAAATGCCAACTGAATAAATAATTTATTGATAAAAAATAAAGTTGGTATTTATGCCGTCATTCAGGTGCGTTTAAAATTTAGCCCTAATTTAATACTTAAATCCGTATTAGCCTTATGCTTTAACATATTTAACAAATGGCGCCGCTTCAATTGATTTTGGCCGCGTGGGTTTACTTGTTTAGCGGCAACCTAAAAAACGATATAGAAATAATACTAATTTCCCCACTACCTTAAGTATTACATTTATCTTTATCTTCATATAATAATATAAAATAATAAAATCCAGATTAATGGCCTTCCCTTTTTATAAGCAACCCGATCAAATGGATTGTGGTCCTACCTGTATGCGGATGATCGCGAAACATTATGGCCGTAATTTCACCGTACAAACGTTAAGGCGGCTTTGTGAGATCAATAAAGAAGGCGTTTCCTTATTGGGTATTAGCGATGCTGCCGAGAAAATTGGTTTTAGGTCAATGGGGGTTAAGATCAATGCCGCACAGCTAAAAGAGGCGGAGCTGCCCTGTATCCTGCACTGGCGGCAAAATCATTTTGTGGTATTATATAAGATTAAAAATCATAAATACTACCTGGCCGACCCAGCCGATGGATTGATAACCCTAAGCGAAGAAGATTTTAAACGCAATTGGGAAAGTGACACAGAAACCATGGAGGGCATCGCCCTGTTGCTTTCGCCTACTCCGCAGTTTTATGAACAGGAGGATGAAAAGGGGAGTGAAGTGAGGTGGTCGTTCCTGTTACGATATCTCATTACTTACCGCAGGTTGGTTGTTCAGCTGCTATTTGGCCTGGGTATCGGCAGTTTATTGCAGCTCATCGCGCCTTTTTTAACACAGTCTATTGTTGATATTGGCATTAATACCCGCAATCTTAATTTTATTTATATCATCCTGTTTGCGCAAACGGCGCTCATTATAGGCCGGGTTAGTGTTGATTTTATCCGGTCGTGGATCCTGCTGCATATCAGTACCCGGGTTAACGTTTCTATCCTTACCGATTTTTTGATCAAGCTGATGAAACTGCCCATGAGCTTTTTTGATACCAAAATGACCGGCGATATCCTGCAGCGCATGAGTGATCAAAAAAGGATTGAAAGCTTTTTAACAGGCTCTACACTAAGCACACTGTTCTCGATGTTTAACCTGCTTATTTTTTCGATAGTGCTGGCTTATTACAATGCCACTATATTTTTTGTTTTCGCGGTTAGCAGCGCCTTGTATACCGCGTGGATCGTGATCTTTTTAAAACGGCGCAGAGCGCTGAATTACAAAAGTTTTGAAATTTCGGCCAAAAACCAGAGCAGCATTGTGCAGCTGATAAGCGGTATGCAGGAAATTAAACTGAACAATTGCGAGCAGCAAAAACGCTGGGAGTGGGAACATATCCAGGCCCGGTTATTTAAGTTCAGTGTTAAAACATTGGCGCTTAATCAATATCAGCAGGGCGGCGCTACCTTTATTAACGAAGGCAAAAACATACTGATCACTTTTTTAAGCGCCCAGGCGGTAATCACCGGTAACCTCACTTTAGGGGCCATGGTTGCGGTGCAATACATTGTTGGGCAGTTAAGCAGTCCTATTGAACAATTATTAGGCTTTATTCAGGGCTTCCAGGATGCCAAGATCAGCCTGGAACGTTTGAACGAAATTCACCAGATGGAGGATGAGGAGCCCGTTGATAAGGAATGGAGCCATGCCCTGCCCGAAAATAAAAGTTTATCCCTCAGTAATCTTACTTTCCGTTATCCCGGTGCCGGAAATGAGCCGGTGTTGGAAAATATAGATATAGTTATTCCCCAGGGCAAAACCACGGCTATAGTGGGCATGAGCGGTAGCGGAAAAACAACCATATTAAAACTGCTTTTGCGTTTTTACGAACCTCAAAAAGGAGAAATTAAAGTAGGTGGCCAGCAAATAAGTAATATAGGTTTTAAAACCTGGCGCAGCGGCTGCGGTGTGGTTATGCAGGATGGCTTTATTTTTTCAGATACCATAGAACGTAACATTGCCGTGGGTGATGACTATCCGGATAAAACCAAATTGAGGAATGCCATAAAGATCGCCAATATCCAGGATTTTATTGATGGCCTGCCATTGGGGCTCAATACCAAAATAGGGGCCGAAGGAAACGGTATTAGCCAGGGGCAACGCCAGCGGATGCTGATAGCCCGCGCTGTTTATAAAGACCCACATTATATATTTTTTGATGAGGCTACCAACGCATTAGATGCCAATAATGAAAGGGTGATCATGGATAACCTGGATGAGTTTTTTGAAGGACGTACCGTGGTTATTGTTGCGCACCGGTTAAGTACGGTGAGCAATGCCGATAATATTATTGTATTGGATAGAGGGCGTATCATTGAGCAGGGAACGCATCAGGAGTTAACCGCGCTTAAAGGCGACTACTATAAATTAGTTAAAAATCAATTGGAGCTGGGCGCATGAGATTAGATGTGTCTGAATCAGAATTTATAGAATTTAAAGAATTTTCATGATACTTTCCGTAAATTCTGATTTAGCCAATTGTTTTAAATCCATTTTATTAATTCTAAAATTCTGTAAATTCTGATTCAGACAATTATGCCGGTAACATATATTAATAATAACGGACAGGAGAGGCATACAGATGATATGCAGGATATTATTACCACGGTGCCTTCATGGATATTGCGCTGGGGCATTACCTTGTTTTTTGGCATCCTGGTACTGATCGTATCCCTGTCGGCATTGGTAAAATATCCGGATATTGTTAAAACACAACTTAAAGTAGAATCACCAAATTCGCCAAAACCCGTAGTTGCCAAAGTACCTGGTAAACTGATCAGGCTTTTGGTAAAAGAAAATACTACGGTTGTTGCAGGCCAGGCATTGGCCTATCTGGAAAGCACGGGCGATCATGACAAGATCTGGCGACTGGCTGCAAATTTAAAGAGTCTGCAAACCCAGGTGCTGCAAAATAAACCCATTAGCGCGGTGCTTTTTTCACAATCAGATAATATCCAGTTAGGCGAGCTGCAATCGGCCTATCAAACTTTTTACCAGGAGTATTTGAATTATAAATCGGCTGTTAATGATGGGTTTTATTTAAAGAAGAGAGCGTTTTTGCAAAATGATCTTCTGGCACTTACTCAGCAAACACAGCAGCTCAATCAGCAAAAACAGATACAGCAGCGCAATTTTGCTATAGCCGACGATGATTATCAGATGCATAAAAAGCTGGAGAAAGAAAAGGTAGAAACCCCGGCCGAACTCAGGCAGCAGGAAAGTAAATACCTGGCCCAAAAAGAACCCCTTGTACAAACAGAATCGGCCCTGATCACCGCGAATAATAACTATGCCGCTAAACAAAAAGATATACTGGAGTTGGATAACCAGATCAGGGAAGAAAAAGCCAAATTCCTGCAGGCGCTCAACAGCCTGATCAGCCAGGCCGAAGATTGGAAAAGCAAGTATATTTTAACCGCCCCCCAGGCAGGTAAATTATCCTATGCCGGTATTGTTCAGGAAAACCAGGTACTTAGCACCGGGCAGGAAGTTTTTAACATAAACCCGGGCAACGAAGCCTTTTTTGGTCAAATGGCTATCCCCCAGGATAACATGGGTAAGGTTAAAGAAGGACAGGAGGTATTGGTAAAATTAAAAAGCTACCCGTTTGAAGAGTATGGCATGATCAGGGGCAGAATCAGCTATATTGCGGATGTCCCTTACAAAGACAGTGTCTTTATTTCTAAAGTGGATTTTAAAGTTAGAAGCGCGTCGGATATGAAGAAACCCATCCACCTGAAGCAAGGCATGATAGCGAGTGCGGAAATTATCACCCAGGATGCAACGATTTTACAACGGATAAGCCGGAGTGTATTTAAGGTGCTTCGGAGTAATTAGATTTTTTTAATCGCAATATGAACAATATTTTAGCTTATTGTTCATTCGTTTATATATGACTGTAAAAAAGCTTAAAAGGGTTTGCTTGCTGATCTGTTTTTTGTGCCTGGGGTTTGGCGCATCGGCTCAGCAAGTATTGCAGCCTGCAATTACCAATACCGATTGGTCAAAGCCGTTTCCGTCATTTCAAATAGCCGGTAACCTGTATTATGTGGGCACGTATGAGCTGGCTTGCTATCTTATTACTACACCCAAAGGCCATATACTCATTAATACAGGGTTGGCAGATTCGGCTCCCCTTATTAAAGCCAATATCGAAGCTTTGGGGTTCAAATTTGCAGATGTCAGGACACTCTTAACCACCCAGGCGCATTTTGACCACATGGGCGCAATGGCCGCCATAAAAAAACAAACCGGCGCCAAAATGATGGTGGACTATGGCGACGCGCCGATAGTAGCCGATGGCGGCCGTTCAGATTACTCCACCGGGGGTAGCATCAGCAATTACGCACCGGTACAGGTTGACAGGATATTGCATAACGGGGATATCATCAAATTAGGGGATATGCAATTGGTTATGCTCCATCATCCAGGGCATACTAAAGGTTCCTGTAGTTTTTTGTTTAAGGTGAAAGATCAGAAACGATCATACCGGGTGCTGATTGCTAATATGCCTACTATAGTTACCGATAAAAAATTCTCGGAGATACCCGGGTACCCCAATATTGCCAAAGATTATGCTTACACGCTGGATGCCATGAAAAAGCTGTCGTTTGATATTTGGCTGGCATCCCATGCCAGTCAGTTTGATCTTCAAGGCAAACACAAACCCGGCAGCGGTTATAATCCAGATGCATTTTTCGGTAGAAAAGACTACGATGCGGAGATGGACGATCTGCAGGGTAAATTTTTAAAGAAAGTAAAAGAATAACCGGGTGAAGCAATTAAAAATTTAGATGTCAAAATACCCAAAAGTTAAAAATCAGGAGTTAGTAGGCACATATCCTGCGTTCGTAAAATCGGGGGGTGGTTATGTTTGGGATGAGGTATTAGAATACCGGGTATGGTGCCATCCCGAGGACGGAGCTCCTGATATTGATGAAGAGGGTGACTATTATTATTTTTTTGATAACTACGAAGAGGCCCTCCAGTTTTCGGAGGACACTCAGGGAGCTGAACCTCCATTAGCGCTTATTCTGCAAGAGGAATATATAGGTGAGCCAGAGCCAGGTAAATATATACACGTGAAAGAAGAAAGGTTAACGGAGTGGCCGGCAGATTTTCTTACCCGACCAAGAAGGACCTCAAGCACTATCCCTGATTTTTTTGCTCCGGATGCTCCTGATAACAGGATTCAAATATTACGCGACCTTCACTGATAATTCCTGCCCGACAGGTAATTGACATTAATCGGATCACACCAGATGCCGCAGTGTTCTTATTCCCATTTCCAGTAACAATTTCTATATAATGTGTTGTTTTTAAGGCTTTTCGCGATGTTGTAAATATCTAAGAAGAGCATTGAAAATCTCCCCATTTGTCATGCCTGCATAATATTATAATTAAAACGGAACGAATGTTCCGTTATGGCATATATTTGCGGAACGATTATTCCAAATAAGAAAAAATTAATCATTCCTAAAATGAAAAAATTAGAAAATAAAGTAGCAGTTATCACCGGAGCATCAAAAGGTATTGGTGCCGGTATTGCTAAAAGCCTGGCGGCAGCAGGAGCATCTGTAGTAGTTAATTATGCTTCGGCAAAGGCTGGCGCCGACAAAGTGGTTGAAGAAATTGTAAGCAATGGCGGCAAAGCCATAGCCGTGCAGGGCGACGTTTCAAAAGCAGGCGACATCAGCCGTTTGTTTGACGAAACCACCAAAGCTTTTGGCGCGGTTGATATCCTGGTGAACAATGCCGGTGTTTATAAATTTGGCGCCATCGAGGAAATCAGTGCCGAAGATTTTCACAATCAGTTTGACACCAACGTACTGGGTTTATTGCTCACAACACAAGGCGCATTAAAAAGCTTTAATGCCGACGGTGGCAGTATCATCAATATTGGTTCGGTGGTGAGCAATATCGCCCCGGTTGGCAGCTCTATTTATACAGCTACCAAAGGCGCGGTTGATGCCATAACCCATGTATTATCAAAAGAGCTGGGCCCTAAAAAAATCCGTGTTAACTCCATTAACCCGGGTATGGTTGAAACCGAGGGTACACATACCGCTGGTTTCATTGGCAGCGATTTTCAGGCCGAAACAGAACGTACAGCCCCACTGGGCCGTATTGGGCAACCAGAAGATATTGCGCTGGTAGCCGTGTTCCTGGCCTCCGAAGAGTCGCGCTGGTTAACCGGCGAAACCCTGCTGGCCGGTGGCGGTGTAAGGTAAGGCTTAAAGTCAGAAATCAGGAAACAAGAACCAGGAACCAGGAATTATTTTTGATGATGTGTTGAAGGTAATTGAGTTTTTTTCTTGATTCTTGACACTTGTTTCTTGATTCCTGACGTTCAATCAATAGCTTTGCCTAATTATTAGGCAAAGCTATTTGCAATTATGGCAAGGACTAAAGAGTTTGATGAAAATGAGGTGCTGAATAAGGCCATTGATCTTTTTTGGTTAAAGGGGTACAATGGTACGTCTATGCAAGACCTTGTGGATGGGCTGGGTATCAGCCGGTCGAGCTTGTATGATACCTATGGCGACAAGCATGCGCTGTTTATTAAAGCCCTGCAAACTTATCAGTGCGCGGCCTCGGATAAAATATCACAGATAGTGGCCAGCAACCTGCCTGCCAAAGAAACCATTAAACAGATACTGGAGTTTGTTTCCAACGAGTTATTGAGCGATCATAGTCGCAAGGGTTGTTTCATGGTAAATGCCGAGGTAGAGAATGCTCCGCATGATTCTGAGGTAAAGCAGATGGTTTGCCGGAACGATCAGCAGATGGAGGATACTTTTTACCAGGTTATTAAAAAAGGCCAGGACAGCGGAGAGATTGATCATGCTCAAGACGGCAGAGCCATAGCCCGCTCTATCGCCAATACGGTAAAGGGCATGCAGGTAACTGCCAAATCAACCAGCGAAAAAGCCGTTTTTGATGATATTGTAAGGCTGGCGTTGCTTATGCTAGGTTAAAACACCCTTTAACGCTAAGTTAATTTGATCACGAAGCGTGTATAACCAGCCTGCAGATCAATTCATGATCTGTTTACGGAATTGAACAGGGCTGATCCCAACTTCTTTTTTAAACAAGCGCGAAAAATAGGGCAGGTTATCAAAGCCCAGGGTATAAGCGGTTTCGGCAATGTTTTGGTGTGATCCTTTGAGCAGGTTTTTAGCCTCGGATATTAAGGAGATATGGATCAGTTCCATAGCCGTTTTGCCGGTTTCCTGTTTCAGCAGATCGCTCAGGTAATTTGGCGACAGGTTAAGTTCGGCAGCCATCGATTTAACAGTGGGCAGGCCTTTATCCAACAAATGGCCTTTTTCATAGTAGGCAGAAAGCGCGCCATTAAACCTGGAAGCCATTTTGCCGGTCACCTCAATCCGGTTAATAAACTGCCGTTTATAAAAACGCTGAGAATATTTTAAGATGGATTCAATGTGCCCCAAAATAATATCGCGGCTGTACTCGTCCTGGTTGTTGTAGTATTCGGTGTTGATTTCATTGTACAGGCCCCAGATAATCTGCTCTTCTTTGGGCGAAAGGTGCAGGGCCTCATTGGTTTCGTACTCAAAATAATCGTACTTTTTAATCTCGTTATACAGCGGGTGTCCGTTCAGGTAATCCTCATGCATCAGTATCAGGAAACCATCTTCCTCAAACCTCATGTTTTTAAACTCGGTGATCTGCCGTGGTTTTACAAACGACATGGAACCATTATCATGGTCATACCTGGTACGGCCATACAGGAACATGCCCGATACTATTTTTTTTAACCCGATCAGGTAAAAATCGCTGGTAAACTCCTGTTCAACAATATGGCATATATTGTTGCAACGTACCAGGTAAAGCAGCGGATTTTCGGGAGGCGGAAAACCGTTATCGTGGTTCATCTGGGCCAGGCTTTTATAATGTTTCATGATCAGAAATAATTAAAGCATAATTCACACTATTAAAAGTATGAATTATGCCGGGTTATTAAGTTGGGTTAAAGTAAAATTAACAATGGCTTATTTGCCGTGAGCTGCAGCTGCTACAGGTTGCCACTCTTCCCAGGTAGCCAGGCGTTGTTCATAAACCTGTTTTACCCATGGTAAAGCTACCTTACCCAGGAACAAACGCAGCGGCGGATTCTCGCTATCAACCAGTTTCAATACAGCTTCTGATGTAGCTTCTGGTACACCAAAAATATCCTCAGTTAAACCAGCCTGGAAAGCGGCTTTTACACCATCATAAGCCGGTATGGCTTCTGAATGTACAGCTGATGCGCCAGCCCAATCGGTAGCAAAACCGTTTGGCTCCACAAGGGTTACTTTGATGCCAAAACCCGCAACCTCGGTGGCCAGGGTTTCGCTCAAACCTTCAACCGCGAATTTAGTAGCATTGTAAATACCCAAAACAGGCAGCGTAACCAAACCTACCACGCTTGATAGCTGGATGATGTGGCCATGGCCCTGCGCACGCATTACTGGCAATACGGCCTGGGTAATCCATAATAAACCAAATACGTTGGTTTCTATTTGTTCGCGGGCTTCCTGCTCGGTAGCTTCCTCAATGGCGCCAAACAGACCGTAGCCGGCGTTGTTGATCAGCACATCGATAGAGCCAAAATGTTGTTTAGCCTGTGCAACGGCTGCAAAGTCGGCCTCGCGGTTGTTTACATCCAATTGTATAGGTAATATGGCATCGCCATAGGTGCTTACCAGGTCGGCAAGGCTATCCAGGTTACGTGCAGTGGCTACTACTTTATCCCCACGTTTTAAAAATGCTTCGGCCCAAAGTTTTCCAAATCCACGGGAAGCTCCGGTTATAAAAATTGTCTTTGACATTGTTTTAATGATTGAATTAATTTAATAAGACAAAGGTATTTGGGCCTCGCCGGGATAATTTATACAGAACCGGGGAATACTGATACAGATTAAGGAAGAAGGGATTTTTGGAATAAGGAACAAGGACTTTTGGAACAAGGACTTTGGGAGCAAAGACGGAAGGAACAAGGATAAAAAGAAATTTGTCATCCTGAGGACCGAAGGATCTATTTGGCAACATGCATACCGCAGAATAGATCCTTCACTGCGTTCAGGATGACACAATAAAATAGTCCCAACTTTTTAAATCTTCTCCTTCCGTCTTTGCTCCTTGTTCCCAAAATCCTTGCTCTCCAAATCCTTGCTCCAAAAATCACTACTTTTACAGAACCTGTACATGATTCACCATATGTTTGAAACCATTATAGAAAAGATCCGCGAGCATGTTACTTTATCTGATGATGACGCGGCATTGCTTTCAACCTATCTGGAAGTGCGCAAACTGCGTAAAAACCAGCTGCTGGTGGAGCCGCCATACCCGGCCAATGCCGAATATTTTGTGGTAAAGGGTTGTTTGCGCCACTACTTTTTAGATGAAACAGGTGTTGAACACACCACCGCCTTTGCTATGGAAGGTTGGTGGATGACAGATCTGCAAAGCTTTTTTACCGGAGCGCCCTCCAAATACCATGTGGAAGCCCTGGAAGAGGGCGAGGTAATTAAACTGCGAAGGGAGCTTAAGGATGAAATGTTCAACAAGATACCCGCGTTGAATATCTATTTCAGGATCCTGTACCAGAATGCTATCATCTCCCAAAACGAACGTATTTTAAACGCCCTGAGCACCACGGCCGACGAGCGCTATCTGCGTTTTGTAAAAAAATACCCGGCCCTGGAAAACCGCGTGCCGCAATACCTCATCGCCTCGTACCTGGGTATTACACCCGAGTTTTTGAGTAAGGTGAAGACCCGCATAGCTGCCAAAAAATCTTAAACTAAGTTAAGATGGCGCCTTAACATAGTTCATTGAAGGATATTTACCACCCGGGTAAATTTGCGTTCATAAAAATTAAAAACATGAAAGCATTACTTCAACAAACCATAGCAACAGAAATAAATATCACTTCGCTGGTTTTAAGGCTTACGTTGGCCATTGTACTTTGGCCGCATGGAGCCCAGTTATTATTAGGCTCATTTGGCGGGCACGGCTTCTCGGGATCAATGGCTTATTTTACCAATACCGGTCTGCCCTGGATCATCGCCTTCCTGGTTATTTTTCTTTTGTTTTTTGGTACCATATTCATTTTGCTCGGATTAGGCACACGCTGGTTTGCCATAGCCTTTGTGGTCCTTTTCCTGGGGATGATTGCAAACGTGCATCTGCAGAACGGTTTTTTTATGAACTGGTTTGGCAATCAAAAAGGCGAAGGCTTTGAATACCACCTGCTGTTGATTGGCGTAGCTGTTGGTTTGATCATCAGCGGCGGCGGAAAATTCAGTCTGGATCTGCTGCTGCACAAAAATCTTAAAAAAGGTAATTCATAAATACAACCTATTCAAGCGCCTGCATCTAACCGCGCGTCATTGCGAGGTACGAAGCAATCCCCGATGTGCAGAGGGGGCTGTATAAGTATTAATGAGCTTCCTCCGGTCGGTTGTCTTCGTACCTCGCAATGACGCGCGTAATAATTTTCGTCCGGTTCAGCAGCAAGCATAAGGGCCCCATTTCATCAAAAAGTAATATTCCCCAAACCTCAACATTTGTAAACGTTTTATACGCCACCTTTAGCCGACCTTTGCGCCACAATAAAATACTATGGAAAAGATACGCGGGATATTATTGGTGGCGCTTGGCGCAGCGAGTTATGGGGTGCTGGCCACTTTTGTAAAAGTGGCGCACGGCCAGGGATACCATACCGGCGAGATCACTTTTTCGCAGTTTTTCATTGGTTTTGTGGTTTTATTGATCATGAGCCTGTTTAGCAAAAAACAAAGAGAGGCAGCACCAGCAGACGATAAAAACCCTCGGTTAAAAATGCTGTTGGCAGGTACTTCGCTGGGGCTCACCAGCACTTTTTATTACCTTTCTGTTCAATACCTACCGGTATCTGTTTGTATTATTTTGCTGATGCAAACCGTTTGGATGGGTATCATCCTGGAGTGGGTGCTTACCCGGCAAACACCCGAAGCCAAAAAGATCATCGCGGCGCTTATTGTGATAGCGGGTACTTTACTGGCCACCAATATTTTTGATACGCGGGTAAATTTTAACGGACGTGGCTTGATATTCGGCCTGCTATCGGCCATGAGCTATACAGTGGCCATGTACTCGTCAAACAAAATAGCGCTGCACCTGCCTGGTGTAAAACGGAGTATGTACCTGGTACTGGGCGGGTTGTTAGCTATCCTGATCTTCTGGAATGTGGAGCTTATACGAGATTTTCAGTTTTCGGTGATCTGGAAATGGGGGGCTTTCCTGGCCCTGTTCGGTACCATATTGCCGCCGCTGCTGTTTACCAAAGGTTTGCCCAAAACAGGGATAGGTTTGGGCAGCCTTGTATCTTCGGTAGAGATACCGGTATCTATCTTATTCGCACACTTTATCCTTAATGAAAGCGTAATGCCTATACAATGGGCCGGCGTGGCGCTCATTATCATAGCCATCGCCGCCATGAACCTGCGCTTTAAAAAACCGGCAAAGGTTTAATTATAACAGATTCCTGTTTACATGGTCCCCTTACTTCAGCAACCTTCATTTAAATGTTTATCAATTTAACTATTGGTTATTAATATTTATTCAATTTGTGCATTTTTAAATATGTGTAATAAATGCGGTTATATTTATTGCCTAATAAGCAACTATTTATTTTGTATAACTATCTATTATTTACCGACCAAAAATGAAACAAAAATCCCTACATCTCCCAAAAACAATGCTTTTCGCGATCTTATTAATCATTGTAGCCGCTATAGGCTGTAAAAAGAGTAGTGCTCCCAACGAACCGCAGGTTGCCAGTACGGCGCTCACCCAGGACGAGCAGTTAAGCATTGCCAAAGCCGGGTTTTCGCCCACCAACGCGGTGCGGGTTAAAGGAGGCTTTATTGTAGAAGGAGATATTTTACTGAAACAGGCTGATCTTGATTTTCAAAGTCAGCATGTGAATGAGGTGATATTCAAAAAACCAGTGACCGAACAGTATCGCACCTTGTTTATAGTTACCGGTTTAACCAACGCTATTAAGGTAAAGGTGAGCGCGGGTGCATCGCAACAGGTATTTACCACGGCGGCCAGGAATGCCATTAAACGCTATAACAACCTGAACCTGACATTGACGTTTACGCTGTTGGATTCGGCCTCGACAGACAAGGAGGATATCTTGATCCAGGGGCAGCAATTTGGCGATCCCAACATCCTGGGCCAGTCGTCTGGCTTTCCCGGGCCCGATGGCAGGCCGGCCACGCCTATCGCGCTTAATAGTTCCAGGTATACCCATACTTTTGTGGATAAAGGCGAGCTTACTACCGTTATCGCGCACGAAATAGGGCATGCCATTGGTTTCAGACATACCGATTTCCAGAACAGGGCCTATAGCTGCGGTTATGATACTTCTTCGTGGATAGGGATCTTACAGGCTTTCTTTAAATTACCTGTTGACGAAGGGGGCCTTGCTTTTTATATCCCCGGCACCCCCATAGGCGGCGAACCCGGATCATGGATGCTGGCCTGCAGCGATGGTACCGACCGACCATTTACCCCAAGTGATGTGGTGGCTATTGAGTCGCTTTATCCGGTGAAGAAGTAAAACCGGAAAAAAGGGTGACACCCTAAAAAGTAAGGGTGTGTGCGATTCCCTCCCTTGGGAGGGGTAGGGAGGGGTTTATTGAATTGTGCAGAGAACCCCTCCCTGCCACAGCACATCCGGCCGCACCCCTCCCGTGGGGAGGGAATTTGATCGGCATCGCCGGCTTTGTTTAAATTACGCCTTAACCTGCCACACCCCAGTAGCTACAGCCTTGCGTACATATTCCGAAAAATCTGTGGGTTTACGGCCCAGTGCACGTTCTACGCCATCAGCGAGGCTGGCGTTGCGGCCATCCAATACTTCGGTGAAAAGGTAGCTGATGAGCCAGATATAATCATCGGGAATCTGATATTCGCGCATCATCGCCTTATAATCATCCATCGAAATTTGGTTATATTGAACGGGGGTGCCAAGAGCCGTTGCTATTTCCTGTATAGCATCGTGGAAAGTAAGCAATCGCGGACCGGTTAATTCATATAATTGCCCGGCATGGCCATCGGTGGTTAGCGCGGCTACGGCTACGTCGGCAATATCATCCGCATCAATAAAAGGCTCGGGGACATCACCAACGGCCAGATCAACCTGTCCGTACAGGATAGGATCCAGGAGATAGCCTTCGCTAAAGTTTTGATTAAACCAGCTGGCGCGCAAAATGGTCCAGTTAACGCCGGCATTCATTACTATTTTTTCGCAGGCCTGCGCTTCTTCCTCGCCACGGCCCGATAGCAGTACCAAATGGCTGACCCCATTGGCTATGGACAGTTTGGCTAGATTGCGGATGGTGTCGGTAGCGCCGGGAACGGCCAGGTCGGGTTGATAAGCGATATAAACGGAATCGATGCCCTGCAGCACCGGGCCCCAGGTGCTTTGGTCGTTCCAATCGAAAGGTATGGCGGCATTACGGCTGCCAACGCGTACAGGCCGGCCCAATTGTTGTAGTTTGCTCACTACACGGCTGCCGGTTTTTCCGGTACCACCCAGTACCAATATTTGTTTTTTGTTGTTTTCCTGATTTTTCATGGTGGGTAAAACGCGGGCGTCATTGCGAGCGCAGCGTGGCAATCCCCAATAGGCAGGTCCGCTCTGTAAATAGGGGATTGCCACGTCGTTCCTCCTCGCAATGACGCGCGGAGAGTAAAAGGTGCGTCGCTACCGCGAGATTACCACAAACTGAAAGCCCGCGGCAGAAAACCGACTGTTTGGTATGTCGTTATTTGACAGTCAATAAATACTTTTTAAACTTTTCAAAACACATCAAAACCGTGTTGCAATTTGTTAAAAGCGTTAAAACGCGTTTTTTTCTGGCGATTTTGAGCCGTTTCTATCCCAATTTTGAACAGAAATTTGTTAAAATTCAAGGTTTAAAAAGTTTACCGCATCTGTTATAACTGGGCGACAAAATCGCGCATGGCCAGGGCCGGGTCGGCTTGTTTCATAAAAGTTTCGCCGATCAGGAAGCCGTTGAAGCCGGCCAGTTTCAGGTGACGGATAGTTTCCGGATCGCTGATAGCACTCTCGGATATTTTCATGAACTCTGCCGGGATGTGTTTAGCCAGCTGGTATGATGTTTCCACAGATACGGTAAAATCGGCCAGGTTGCGGTTATTTACGCCAATGGCATCCAGTTTGGGGTGGATGCTGCGTTCCAGCTCTTCCAGGTTATGCACTTCCAGTAGCACGTTCAGGCCAATGCTTTTGGCCAGTGTGGCCATGGTATCAATTTGGGCAGGGGTAAGTATGGCGGCTATCAGCAAAATAATATCAGCACCTAATGATTTGGCTTCGATCACCTGGTACTCATCTATCATAAAATCCTTGCGTAAAACGGGGATATTGTTTACCGAACGGGCTTTTACCAGATCGGCCTTGCGGCCCATAAAAAAGTTGCGGTCGGTTAAAACGGATAGCGCCGAGGCACCCGCGCTGGCATAACCATTGGTAACAGCGCTAACCCTTACCTTATCGTTAATAATGCCTTTGGAGGGCGATTTACGCTTAAATTCGGCAATAATACCGCTGCGTTCCGGATCAAGCAAAAACTCTTTAAAAGAGTAAGTGTCGCGATGAAAATATTCTGATTCTTCCAGTTCAACATAGGAAACGCGTTTTTTTGCAGATGCTACTTCCTTTTTTTTATTGGCAACTATTTTATCAAGTATATTCATGAGGTACATATTATTATTAGCGTCATTGCGAGCGATAGCGTGGCAATCCCAAACTGTACAGAGCGGCTCTGCAGATCGGGGATTGCCACGCTATCGCTCGCAATGACGGGTTTGTTCTTTGTCATTCTGTCAGCGCAAATATATTATTTACTGCTCAACCAGTTATGCATCATTTCCTTACCGTACTCGGTGAGTATGGATTCCGGGTGAAACTGCACGCCGCGCACGTCATATTCGCGGTGGGCCAGTGCCATGATGGAATTGTCCTCCTCGTCGATAGCGGTTATTTGCAGCGTTTGTGGCAGATCTTTATCGCTTACTACCCATGAATGGTAGCGGCCCACCTTAAAGCTCTCTGGCAGGCCTTTAAAAAGCTCCTCCTGCCTGTTGGTTACCTTAATAGGAGTGGCAATGCCATGCATCGGCTGGCTCAGGTTGTACAGGCTGCCGCCAAATACTTCGGCAATGGCCTGCTGACCCAGGCAAACGCCGAATATGCTTTTGGTTGGCGCGTATTTTTCGATCACCTCCAGCAGCAAGCCTGCTTCTGAGGGAATGCCCGGCCCCGGCGAAAGGATGATCTTATCGAAAGCGTCCACATCGCCGATGGCAAATTTATCGTTCCTCCAAACCTCGCACTGCAGGCCAAGCTCGTTAACCAAATGCACCAGGTTATAGGTAAAGGAATCGTAATTGTCAATTATTAATATCTTGCTCATTTTTTAATCCTTAAAAGGAAATTCTAAATCCTAATTTCTAAATTCTAACAACGGAATGTTCCGGCAACCGGCATCCCGCACCCGATCAAAGTTCCTCCGCCAGTTCTACCGCTCTTCGGAGGGCCGATATTTTAGTATCTACCTCTTTCAGCTCACTTTCGGGTATGGAACCGGCCACAATACCCGCGCCGGCCTGGTAATGCAGCGTATTATTTTTGCTGAGGAACGAGCGGATCATGATGGCATGGTTAAAATCGCCGTTGAAGCCCAGGAAACCGATAGCGCCGCTGTAAAAACTGCGTTTAATATTTTCGTTATCATCAATAATTTCCATGGCGCGGTATTTTGGCGCACCACTCAGCGTACCGGCAGGGTAGGTATCGCCCACAATTTTAAAGGAGGATACCCCCGGCAGCAGCTTGCCGCTTACGTGCGATACCAGGTGTATGAGGTGCGAATAGTACTGTACTTCTTTAAATGCCTTCACCTGTACCTGCTCGCAATGGCGACTCAGATCGTTACGGGCCAGGTCTACCAGCATTACGTGCTCGGCCGATTCTTTGGGGTCGTTCTCGAGGTTGCGGGCTATTTCGGCGTCTTTTTCGTCATCGCCGCTGCGTTTAAAAGTACCTGCGATAGGGAATATGCTGGCCACGTTGTTCTTAACAGTGATCTGGGCCTCGGGCGATGAGCCAAAGATGCGGAAATCGCCAAAGTCAAAATAAAACAGGTAGGGCGAAGGGTTGATGGAACGCAGGGCACGGTAAACATTAAATTCATCGCCCTGGAAAGTGCGCGAAAATGCCCTTGATGGTACTATCTGGAAAACATCACCGCGGTAAATATGCTGTTTCATCTTCTCCACTATAGCTATAAACTGCTCGTTGGTGAGGTTTGAGCGCTCTGCATCGATGCTCTTGAAGTTATATTCGGGGAAGTTTTTGTTTTTGATGAGGTATTCCAGTTTCTCGATGCCGCCGTTGGTAGGGCCTCCTTCGGCCTGGTTATGAAAGATGTAGAGTTCGTTCTTAAAATGGTCAACCGCGATAATGTAGCGGTAAACATGATACTGCATCACCGGGATTTGGCGGGTGGTATCGGTACTTTGTTTGAGTTTGATGGTTTCAAAATGCTCCACCGCCTCATGGGTAAAATAACCAAACAGGCCGTTGGATATGATCTTGGCGATAGGGTTGGCATCGGTATCAAAACCGGCTATAAACTGGTTGATCTGATCGATCAGATCAAATGTGCCCGCCTCATGCGTTTCCTGGCTATCATCCGGATAATGCTTTTTGAGGATACCGTTGTTTAAAACCAAACCGGCAATGGGCTCGCAGCAGATGTAGCTTAAGCTGTTTTCGCGACTGTGGTAATCCGAGCTTTCGAGCAGCAACGAGTTCGGGAACACATCGCGCAGGCGCAGATAAATGCTTACCGGTGTGGTAGTATCGGCAAGCAGCTTTTTATAAGTAGTGGTTATTTTAAATTTATTCATGTTATGTTTCAAAAAGCGTATTAAACAAAAAAACCCGGCGAATTGGGGTCGCCGGGTTTCCTATTTAGGTTTACAATTGATTAGTTATCTCTGACTAAAAACGCAACCGGCTGCCAAATTTAATTGGTGCCACCAGCTGTTTTTATGAGTGCTTTTAATCATCGTGGTCACAAATTTAGAAAGAAATTTGAATTGTCAAATTTTTTCTGAAATTATTTATTTGCTAAATCCTATTAGCCTCGTGGAATTAATAGGATACCGCTTGAAATGACGATCATACCCAGTATATAGAATACAAAAACAGCTTTGTGCTTTTCTTCGTCGGTAGCGGCTTTTTTCGATTTGCTATGACCGACAGTGATCAAAACAATAGCGATAACCATCATAACCCAGTGCTCTACAGTGAAATAACGGGTAGCCGGGTTTTTCATGGTATCTTTTGTAAACTGTACAAAGGGGCTTACAAAATACAGCACAATACCGATGAGTAATTGCGTATGTGCCGAGATCATGGCAAACAGGTTGAGCTTACGGTTGCCATCGGTATATGGTTTTTTACCTGTAAGGCCAAGAAGCGCCAATAGGGCTGCCACAATAACAAGCACCATAACAATGTACCTGAAACCGGAGTGAAGATGCTGAAGAAAGCTATAAAACGTCATAACAAAAATTTTTGTGTGAATATACAATAAAACCAAAAGCTGTAAAAGCAAGGTGTTTATTTGACAATTGGTTAACGGATTTATCCATTCATCCGTCATTGCAAGCGTAGCGTGGCAATCTCTATGATTAATTTGTCATCCTGAGGAACGAAGGATCTATCGGCGATTAGATTCTTCGCTCCGCTCAGAATGACAGAAATTATTTGCTTCGTACCTCGCAATGATGTTTGGGTATTCGATTTTACGGGCGACAATTTTTGCTGAATTGCACTCAACTCTGGGGCTGCTGAAAGCGACCCTTGGGTGGGTTTACATGTAAACCCACTTTTGATGATGTTTTTTATATAACTATTTGATTATAAGTTATTTAAATCAATGTAAACCCAAAAAAGTGTAAACCATGTAAACCCACTTTTTAATGTGCTATTGTCGCAAATCACCCTTAATTTGTCTTTGTTGCCACCTACGTATCCGGACTGATCTGCCGAACTTTGACTTATCAAAGAAGATCATAAAATTATGGAACAACAAAAAAATGCTTTGGTACAACCCCTGCCGGTTTTGATCGGGTCTGTAGCAGAGGCGCAACTGAATTTATTTGAACCCGTTAAACAAAGCGAAGTTAATCGTATCCCTTTTGAAGGAAGCTGGACAGCCGCCGAACTGATAGAACACATGGTATTATCTATAGGGAGCTCTGTAGAGGTACTAAGCGGGCCTGTAAAAGCAACCGACCGGGCGCCCGATCAATACGTGCAGAGTGTAAGAGACATGTTTTTGAATTTCGATCTGAAATTTAAATCGGCGCCTTCCATCACACCCGAAACCAAGCTTTATGACCGGGATATATTGATCAAAAAGCTCAGAACGGTATACAACAGCCTGATCTACCTGGTGGAGGTAAAGGACCTAACCGATACTTGTCTGCTTTGGGAATTCCCGACCATAGGTCACCTTACCCGGTTGGAGTGGGCTTATCAGGCGGTTTATCATGCGCAAAGGCATACGCAGCAGCTCAAGAATATTATAGGGCATTTGGAGGTTTAGATAAGGAGGTGCTCGTGCGATTCACTCCCTTGTGTGGGTACAATGTCATTAAGTTAAGAATACTCCGTAGGAGTAAAAGCTTTGTAGCAAATAAATAATAAGCATTTAGTATGCCGTAGGTATGCAACCTGAGTACAGTACCTATGGTACTGATGGGAGAATTGACTTTTTACTACAAAGCTTTAACCCTGATGGGGTTTACAAAATCTCTTAACTTAATGACATTGTAGGAGGGAAGGAAAGGGTTTATTGGACAGTACGCCGTTGAAACCGCTCCCTTCCAATACATCACCTTATGCGCCCCTCACAAGAGAGGGAATTGGAAATATTTATAAAAACAAAAAAAGCGCTGGGTTAATCCAGCGCTTTTTCCTATGATAAATCCGAAACGGCGAAGCCTTCTTGAACACCATTGAATATAAACAACGGTGAAAAATCGAAATTCCGAGATCCGAAATCAAAAATTATATTAACAGTCTTACTGGTTCTTCCAGTAATGATTTCAGGGTTTGCAGGAACGCGGCACCTGTTGCGCCGTCAACCACGCGGTGGTCGCAGCTTAAGGTAACTTTCATTACGTTACCTGGTACTACAGCGCCGTTTTTAACAACGGGAACCTGTTGTATACCGCTAACAGCCAGGATACAAGCATTTGGTGTGTTAATAATAGCGGTAAACTCATCAACACCAAACATACCTAAGTTGGATATGGTGAAGGTTGAGCCTTCCATTTCTGCAGGTTGTAATTTTTTAGCTTTTGCTTTACCGGCAAATTCTTTTACCTCAACAGAGATGTGGCTTAATGATTTACCATCGGCAAATTTAACAACCGGAACCAGCAAACCTTCGTCAACAGCAACGGCAACACCAATGTGTACGTGCTCATTGGTACGGATCTTATCGCCCAGGAATGATGAGTTAATGGCAGGGTGCTGTTTTAAAGCAACGGCAACGGCTTTAACTACAAAATCATTAAATGATATTTTAACCGGAGCGATATCGTTGATGCGGGTACGGGCAGCTATAGCCTGATCCATATCGATGCTCATGGTTACATAGAAATGCGGAGCGGTAAACAAGCTTTCGCTTAAGCGGCGGCTAATGGCTTTACGCATTTGAGTAACTGTACGCTCGGTAAATTTCTCTTCGCCGGTATAAGTTGGCAGAACGATAGGTGCTTTAGCCGGAGCAGCAGCGGCTTCTGTGCTGGCTGGAGCAGCAGCAGGCGTGGCTGTTTTAGCCGGAGCCACAAATCCTTCCACATCTTTCCTGATGATACGGCCGCCTTCGGCGCTGCCTTTTACATCATTCAGGTTGATGCCTTTATCTTTGGCTATTTTACGGGCAAGCGGTGATGCTTTAACGCGGCTATCATCAGCGGTTGAAGCAGCCGGGCTTGCATCGGCAGTTGCTGGTGCTGCTGGTGCTGCCTCTTCTGCTGGTGCAGCAGTGGCAGGTGCGCTTGTGGCATCCTGTAATAAAGGTGTAATATCGGTACCTTCTTTACCAACAATGGCTATAATGCCATTAACCGGTGCGGCTTCGCCTTCTTTTGGTCCTATATATAAAAGTGTACCTGCTTCATAACCCACAACTTCCATAGTAGCCTTATCGGTTGCTACATCGGCCAGGGAATCATCAGATTTTACTTTATCGCCAACTTTAAAGTTCCATTTTTCGATAACACCCTCGGTCATGGTATCACTAAGGGCTGGCATACGTATTACGGTTGCCGGAATGCTCGACAGATCAACCTTTGGTGCAGCGGCTGCAACTGGTGCAGGCTGTTTATCTTCGGCTTTTGCGGGGGCAGCAGCTTCAGCAGGTTTCTCTTCTTTCTTTTCAGAACCACCATCAGCCTGTGCAAGGGCTGCTTTGTAATCTTCGCCTTCTTTGCCTAAAACAGCAATAACAGCATCAACCGGAACGGCATTGCCTTCTTCAACACCTAAGTATAATAAGGTGCCATCCTGGTACGATTCAAAATCCATGGTGGCTTTATCGGTTTCGATCTCGGCCAACACATCGCCGGATTTTACCTTATCGCCAACTTTTTTATGCCATTTCGCCAATACCCCTTCGGTCATGGTATCGCTCATTTTAGGCATTTTAACTACTTCGGCCATATATTATTTGGATAGAATAAATTTTGATATAAATATAACAGTTAAGTGGTGAGTGTAGAGTGGTGAATAGTGAGTTTTCTTTTTTAGTATAAAATTTTACTACTCACTACTCTCCATTCACTATTCTCCATTTAGTCTCTGATGTATGGATAATCTGCCTGAACATACACATCTGTATATAGTTCAGAAGCATCCGGCCATGGTGATTCTTCAGAGAATCTAACTGATTCATCAACGATGTCTTTTATCTTGGCATCAATCTCTTCAAACCATTTCTCATCAGCGTAACCTTTCTCTACTATAATTTGTTTTGTAGTTTCGATAGGGTCTTTAGCCTTGTAGCTTTCCAGCTCTTCTTTAGTACGGTACTTTTGCGGATCGGACATGGAGTGACCTTTATAGCGGTAAGTACGCATTTCCAGGAAGGTAGGGCCTTCACCACGGCGTGCACGCTGAACGGCTTCGTCCATAGCTACGTGTACAGCAGCGGGATCCATACCGTCAACAGCTGATGATGGTATACCGTAAGGTAAGCCTAATTTATAGATATCTGTTTGGATAGTGGTACGTTCAACAGAGGTGCCCATGGCGTAACCGTTGTTTTCGCAAACAAAAATTACAGGTAATTGCCATAAAGCAGCCATGTTAAAGGTTTCTGTTAAGGCACCCTGGCGTACAGCACCATCGCCCATGTAAGCGATGTTCACAAACTCGGTACCTTTATATTTTTCGGCGAAAGCGATACCGGCACCCAGTGGTACCTGGCCGCCTACGATACCGTGGCCACCGTAAAAGTGTTTTTCCTTATCAAACATGTGCATAGAACCACCTTTGCCTTTTGAGCATCCGGTAGCTTTGCCATATAATTCGGCCATTACCGCGTTGGGGGTTACACCTTTGGCAAGCGCATGAGCGTGGTCGCGGTAAGCGGTGATCATGCTGTCTTCCTGTTTAATTACAGACATGGCTCCGGCCAGTACAGCCTCCTGCCCAATATACAGGTGGCAAAAGCCCCTGATTTTTTGTTGTCCGTATAACTGTCCTGCTTTTTCTTCGAACTTACGCATCAACAGCATTTGTTCGTACCACATCAGGTAAGTGTCTTTATTAATTTCGATTGAACTCATGTAATTAAAACAATCAATAATCTTGGAGTAAAGCGCAAATCTAAATATATCCTTGAAAATATCGAAACTGCGACGAATTTGTTGTGATGTTTTATCTTTTATTTTAAGAAAGGGCTATAAATGAGCAGCCTTAACCGCGTTTTATAAGTTTAACCAAACATTATATGGCGATATGGTGATATTACCGAAGCCTTTTTGATCTGATAATGCAGTTTAGCGATAGCTTTGAGCGTTTTTAGACTCTTTGAGACATATAATTTTTACAAAAAGCAGAAAAAACGGGCAGAAAAGATAACCTTAAAAGTATCATGTGCGTAATAATGGTAGGCTTTAATTGATAAGATTTTTAGTATAGATAATTTATTTATATTTTTTGAAAAAAAAGTGCCATTTATTTGCAATTTTAAAAAATATAGATAGTTTTGTAGCCACTGGTGGACATAAGTGTCTGATTTAATAAACAATTTGTTGCCCCTAACAGCAAACTAACGCGTTAAATGAAGAAAATTACTCTTGCTATAGTACTACTTTTCAGCGTTTTAGCCTCGCAGGCCCAAACCGCAAGTACTCCAAACACCACTGCCGACAAGGCTCCTGATGAGCAGGAAAGTTTAGCTAAAACTTATTTATCTCAGATCATGGGTGTAGCGTTATCCGCCACCTCAAACATGAAACTTTTTCACTTTGTATACGATTGGATAGGTACTCCTTATCATTTCGGCGGTGAATCAAGAAGAGGGATCGATTGCTCGGCATTCACAAAAGAATTATACAGCGAGGTTTTTAACCTGGATATAAAAAGAAGTTCACGCGATATTTTCAGCATGGTAAACCCTGTTGGTAAAGACGATCTGAAAGAAGGCGACCTGGTTTTCTTTAAGATACACAGCCGCCGCATTTCGCATGTGGGCATTTACCTGGGTAATGGCCGTTTTGCGCATGCTTCATCAAAAGGCGTAGCTATCAGCAGCCTGGATGACAATTATTACAGCCGTTATTTTTACAAAGGCGGTCGTTTACTGGCATCATTTAAAAATGAATTTACCGGTTCGGCTACCGAAACCGACGACGATAAGAGTAATTAGTTCTGATTTCGGAAGTCGAACATCCGAAGTCCGAAATAAAAAAATTAATTTAGTCCCTTCAAAAATATGAGGGGATTTTTTTTTGCCGGAAGGTTACAGTTTTTGCTTTTAACAGCTTGCTTATTAATGATTTTACAGGCATGCGAAAACCCTGTTCAAAGCAACCCGCCTGTTGCTAAACACAAAAAGCATCAGGTTGCAAAAGAAGTATCGCCTCCAATAAAACCCAGGCCCCTACAACATGACTCGCTTTGTATTGCCGCCGTTGGCGACATCATGATGGGTACCTCATACCCGGATAGCACTACGCTGCCCCCCGATAGTGGCCGCAACAGTTTTAAAGCCGCTCTTGCCGAATTGAAAAATACAGATGTGGCCTTCGGCAACCTGGAGGGAGCCCTTGTGGATACCGGTGGCCCTGCCCATTTCAAATTGCATCAAAAAAGTAAGGCTTATTTGTTCCGGATGCCTACGCGTTACGGATCTGTTTTAAAAAGTGCTGGTTTTAATTTACTGAGCCTGGCCAATAACCACATCAATGATTTTGACGCGCACGGACGTAAGAGCACTACCCAAACGTTAGACAGCCTGGGAATAAACTATGCTGGTTTGCAGATTAAACCCTCAACGGTATTTGAGGTAAATGGTGTACGCTATGGTTTTTGCTCCTTTGCGCCCAATGCCAATACCGTATCTATACATGATCTGAAAGGTGCAGCCCGAATCATCAGCGATCTGAAACAACGCTGTGATGTAGTCATCGTATCTTTCCACGGGGGTGGCGAGGGTGTTGACTACGAGCATGTGCCATTTGCGGTGGAATCCTTCATTGGCGAAAAGCGGGGCGATGTATATGCTTTTGCCCACAACGCCATTGATGCCGGTGCCGATCTGATATTTGGTAACGGTCCGCATGTGAACCGTGCTATGGAGATGTATAAGAACCGGCTTATAGCTTATAGCCTGGGTAATTTTTGTACCTATAAATGTGTAAGCGTAAGCGGCATTTGTGGTATGGCTCCTTTGCTAAAAGTTTACGTCAATAAAAAAGGCGAATTTTTAGGCGGCCGCATCATCTCATTTAAGCAGGCACATGATAAAGGATTGGTGAAGGATACGCTGAATCAGGCCATGCGCCGCATCCGGATGCTCACCCAAACCGACTTCCCGGATGCTGGTTTGAGTATTGCCGACAGTGGGGAAATAACCGCTGTTTCTCGGTTTGATAATTCACTCACAAAAGTTACAGAACCCAACCAATAGACCATTAAAAAAAGCATTAATTTGCATGGTTTAAATTTTAACTATTAACACCTTATTTTCCGCACTTTCAAAAGCGTATGAATAAATATTTATTATCATTAACTGCCGCAGCATTTGTTTGGACAGCAAACGCGCAGCAATCCCCCTCCTTAACAGATAAAGATTATGCCCACGCCGAAAATTTCCTGGGCTATAATACCGAGCAATTGGTTGATCATGGCAGGGTAATGCCTAACTGGCTGCCGGGCGATAAATTCTGGTACCGGATATTAACATCACAGGGCAGCGAATTTATTTTGGTTGACCCCGCCAAAAAAACACGCGGACAAGCCTTTGATCACCAGAAACTGGCCGCAGCTATATCAACAGCTACCGGTAAAACTTATGAAGCCAGCAAGCTACCGTTCCGCACCTTCAGTTTTTCTGATGATCTGAAGTCTATTTCTTTTAGTGCCGATGGTAAATCATGGAAATGTGATCTGCAAAACTATCAGTGTACACCAGATAATGCGATGGTTGGCCAAAGTAAAGCACATACCCGTAGAAGGGGAGGTGATGACGAGGTTGCTTCGCCGGATGGCAGTCAGGTAGCCTACATCAAAGATTACAACCTTTGGGTGCGTAATATAAAAACCGGGAAAGAAACGCAACTCACAACGGATGGGGTAAAAGATTTTGGATACGCTACCGATAATGCCGGCTGGAAATCATCAGATGGGCCCATTGTACGCTGGTCGCCCGATTCTAAGAAGATAGCCACCTTTAAACAGGATCAGCGTAATGTGGGCGATATGTACCTGGTGACTACCAATGTTGGTCACCCGACACTAAAGGCATGGAAGTACCCGCTTCCTGGCGATAAGGAAATCGCGATGATAAGCCGGGTGATCATTAATGTAGATGAGCCCAAAGTGATCAACATACAAGTTGCTCCAGATCCGCACCGCGCCACCCTGAGCGATGATATTGCCAGCAGCGGTACTTTTGATGATGTGGACTGGACGGCCGACGCCTCCAAACTGGCTTTTGTATCCACTTCGCGCGATCACAAACAGGAAAAATTCCGTATTGCCGATGCAGCTACAGGTGCCGTAAAGGAGGTTTTTGAAGAAACCGTGGCTACACAGTATGAATCGGGGCAGGGTACTATCAACTGGAAATACCTGGCCAAAACCAACGAGATCATCTGGTTTTCGGAACGCGACAACTGGGGGCATCTGTATTTATATGACGCGCTTACAGGCAAAGTTAAAAACCAGATCACCAAAGGCGATTGGGCCGTAACCGAAATACTGAAAGTGGACGAAAAGAACCGCCAGATCTATTTCCTGGCCGATGGCCGCGAACCGGGCAATCCATATTATACGCACCTGTACAAAATTGGATTTAATGGCAAGGCACTTACGCTTTTGAGCCCGGGTGATGGCACTCACCAGATCAGTTTGTCGCCAGATGAAAACTATTTTATCGATAGCTATTCTAAATTCGACGTACCACCGGTAACCGTGCTGCGCGATCTGAATGGCAAATTGATCAGCAATTTGGAGAAAACAGACGTCAGCAGACTGTTGGCTTCGGGCTGGAAAGCGCCTATCCCGGTAACGGTTAAAGCGCATGATGGGCAAACCGATATTTACGGGGTGATGTTTGTACCAACCCATATGGATCCTAACAAAAAATATCCCATCATTAACAATATTTATCCTGGCCCACAGGGTGGAAGCGTAGGCAACTGGGGCTTCGCATCCGCCCACGGCGATTGCCAGGCTTTGGCCGAACTGGGTTTTGTGGTAGTTAAAATAGAAGGTACCAGCAACCCGCTGCGTTCCAAAAGCTATCATGATATGAACTACGGCCACATGTCTGAAAATACACTGCCAGACCAGGTTACGGCTATGCAGCAGTTGGCTCAAAAATATCCTTACATCGATATCAATAAAGCAGGTATCTGGGGCCATTCAGGTGGTGGTTTCGCGACTGCCGCGGCTATGTTCCGCTTTCCGGATTTCTTTAAAGTGGGTATATCCGAGTCGGGTAACCATGAAAATCGCAACTATGAGGATGACTGGGGCGAACGCTACATCGGTTTGTTAACTACACAGGCAGATGGTACATCCAATTACGAAGCGCAAGCCAACCAGAACTATGCTAAAAATCTGAAAGGTAAACTTATGCTTGCCCATGGTTTAATGGATGATAATGTGCCGTCATACAATACCCTGCTGGTTATTGAAGCTTTAGAAAAAGCCAACAAAGACTATGACCTGGTGGTATTCCCGAACAATGCTCATGGTTATGGACAGAATTCGTACTATATGATGCGCCGCCGCTGGGATTACTTTGTAAAAAACCTGGCAGGTGCCGAAACACCTAAAGAATACGTATTAAAAACAAAAGCCGATCCGCGTAACAGCGCGCAATAAGCATCGAAGATATAAAACAAAAAGGCGGATCAATTGATCCGCCTTTTTGTTTTATAAAAAATGCAGCAAAAATTTGCGTCGTCATTTGGCGTTACATATATTTGTCGTTATTTGACGACAAGATGATATTAAGACGAGACATTTTCCAGGCCATAGCCGATCCTACCAGAAGGGCCATCCTGGCACTTTTGGCTTCACAAACCATTACCGCAGGTGCCATAGCCGATAATTTTGATGGCGCCCGATCTACCATATCCAAGCATATCCAGATACTGACAGAATGCGGCCTTGTAGAGTCAAACCAGCAGGGGCGGGAGATCTATTACCAGATCAAAATGGATAAGATGACGGAGATTGATGTTTGGCTTGATCAGATACGCGTGATATGGGAGGCTCGCTTTGATAACCTTGAAAATTATATAGCAAAAATTCAAAAAGACAGAAATTATGGCAAAGACAGAAAACCGCGAGATGCGGATAACCAGAACCTTTAAAGCCCCGGTTGAGTTGCTATGGGAAGTTTGGACCGACCCCGCGCATATTATAAACTGGTGGGGGCCAAACGGATTCACCACCACCATCCACAAAATGGATTTTAAGGAAGAGGGTGAATGGAACCTGACGCTACATGCACCCAATGGTACCAACTATCCAAACAAGAGCATTTACAAAGAAATTGTCCTCTTGAAGAAAATCGTGTTTGAGCATTTCAATCCGCATTTTTTTACTACCGTTCTTTTTGAATCCAAAGGCGATGAAACTCAAGTTGATTGGACAATGGTATTCGATAACGCGGAAATACTTGAAACGGTTGTCAAAGTTCACAAAGCCGATGAAGGATTAAAACAAAACGTTGAGAAACTGGGAGAATATCTCTTAGGATTGCTTAGCAAATCCGAAGACTAAAACTTCTATAAAAAACTTGTCATTTCGAACGAGGTACGAGGAGAAGTCTTATATAACCTGCAATGCTCACGCTTGTATGGAGCAGAAAATTTTTCGCTACGCTCAAGAGATAGTTTCTCCTCGTACCTCGTTCGAAATGACATTGGGTTAAAAAAACAAAAGGCAAAAGACGAAGCCCTACGCTTCGTCTTTTGTATTCCGTATCAAACTGATCCCCGTAAAGAAAAATAGTACGGCTATAATTCCTACAACAACCAATGTGGTGGTTTGGCTGCTATGATTAATAACTCCCAGTCCGGTATAAATTAAGCCAATGATACCGAGTACGGTTAATACGGCTCCAAAAGTTCGTTTTAGGTTCATGTTGTCTGGTGCTGTTTTATAAAGCATTTTTATAAAAACAAATAACACACCAATAATTTGTACTACATTTATTTATCTAAATATTATCAACCATGGGACCAGGACAAATCAGTTTTTTTATTATTGCGTTCATTGTTTTAATTATCATATTTACCTCTTTTGTGTCTGTAAAACAGGGCACTATAGTGGTAATTACCGTATTTGGTAAATATCGGCGCATACTTACGCCGGGCCTGAATTTTAAATTGCCTTTCATCGAAAACGTATACTCCAAGATATCTATCCAGAATCGTTCGGTGGAGCTGGAGTTCCAGGCCGTAACGTATGATCAGGCTAATGTTTATTTCAAGGCCATGCTGCTGTATTCGGTGCTTGACCAGCAGGAAGAAACCATTAAAAACGTAGCCTTTAAGTTTGTTGATGAGCGTAACCTCATGCAGGCGCTTATCCGTACGGTTGAGGGTTCTATCCGCGCCTTTGTAGCTACCAAACGCCAGAGCGAAGTACTGATATTGCGCCGCGATATTGTAGAACACGTAAAAGAACAGCTTGATCAGATACTGGAAAGCTGGGGCTATCACCTGCAGGATCTGCAACTGAACGATATTACCTTTGATGATGTGATCATGAAATCAATGAGCCAGGTAGTGGCTTCCAACAACCTGAAAGCCGCTGCCGAAAACGAAGGCCAGGCCTTGTTGATCACCAAAACAAAAGCCGCTGAGGCCGAAGGTAACGCCATCAAGATTTCGGCACAGGCCGAGCGTGAAGCGGCTCAATTGCGTGGCCAGGGTATTGCCCTGTTCCGTGAGGAAGTGGCCCGTGGTATGACCGTTGCCGCTAAAGAAATGGCCGAGGCCAATATGGATACTTCGGTGATTATGTTTACCATGTGGACAGAGTCCATCAAGCATTTTGCCGAAAATTCACAGGGCAACGTGATCTTCCTGGATGGATCAACCGATCAGATGCAGCACACCTTAAAAGAAATGATGAGTTTAAACCTTTTGCATAATGACGCCGTCAAAGGTGTCAAAAAGTAAAAGTTTTAACCTGCATATTTCATGAATGTAAGATGGCTGAAGGGGGCGTTAATATTAGCCCTGTTTTTAATAACGATCACGGGAGCAAAGGCTCAGCAGTTTCATCAACTAACCATAAACGATTTTGGCGGCACGCCGCGCGCAAACGCGCGTGGCGTTGTTGCTTATACCAATTGTACCATTGATTTTAAGTACCAGGCCAGCCGGGTAAACGGAGGTTACATGCTCAATGCCTTTGTAAAGCTGGTGCTGAATACCGAAAGATCGTGGCTTGACCGAAGCCGCGTGACATCCAATCAGGTACTGTCCGAAGTATTGAAACACGAGCAGGGCCACTATACCATCGCCTACCTGGAACAGCAGGAATTACTGCGCGAAATTGGCAAAACCCGCTTCAGTCGCAATTACCAATACGAGGCCATGAACCTGTTCAACCGTATCGATAACAAATACAAACAAATGAATACCGATTACGATGAGGACACCGAACACATGACCAACCGCGTGCAGCAGCACAGCTGGGATGTATATTTTCAAAAGCAGTTGCAGTTTAGGCCGGTAGAGGATAGGGAAGGGCGGTAAACACAATATATAAAAGCGCAATGACGCGTTTTTACAGCAACGGTCGGACTAAGTTAACTCTTTATTTAGCTATTCATTTTAGCAAAGGCTCTCCGTATCTTTGTCCTGCATGTCAAACGAATCCACCCTGATCATCCGGAAAATTATCCATATTGATATGGATGCTTTTTACGCGTCTGTGGAGCAGCGCGATTTTCCCGAGTACCGGGGCAAGGCGCTGGTGGTGGGCGGTTCGCCGCAAGGCAGGGGTGGGGTAGTAGCTACGGCGAGTTATGAAGCGCGCAAGTTTGGTGTTCGCTCCGCCATGTCATCAAAAAGAGCCTTACAGCTTTGTCCGGATGCTATATTTGTACGCCCTCGTTTTGCCGCTTATGGCGAAGTATCACAAAAGATCAGGGAGATATTCAGCCGGTATACCGATTTGATCGAGCCACTATCGTTGGATGAGGCCTATCTGGATGTAACCAACGATAAGCTGAACATAGGTTCGGCCATTGAAATAGCCCAACAGATAAAACAAGCTATTAAAGACGAATTGCGGCTCACGGCATCGGCAGGTGTATCCATCAATAAATTTGTAGCCAAAATTGCATCGGATATCAATAAACCAGATGGACTAAAATTCATCGGCCCATCCAGTATCGAAGATTTTATGGAGCAGTTGCCCGTTGAAAAATTCTTTGGCGTGGGTAAGGTGACCGCCCAAAAAATGAAGCAAATGGGGCTGCATACAGGTGCCGACCTCAAAAGACTAACTGAAGATGAACTGGTAAGGCATTTTGGTAAAACGGGCAGGTTTTACTACCAGATAGTACGGGGTGTGGATAACCGGGAGGTACAACCCCACCGCGAAACCAAATCGCTGGGGGCCGAAGATACTTTTGCCTATGACCTAACCACGCTCGAGGAAATGGATGCCGAGCTCGACAAAATAGCACAAACCGTTTATAACCGCCTGCTCAAATATGAGCTGAAAGGCCGCACCCTCACCCTCAAAGTAAAATACAGCGATTTTAAACAGATCACCCGCAACCAATCCTTCCCGGAGGCTTTTAATGATCTGGAAACCATCTGTAAAACAGCTAAACAAATTATGGCGGCTAATTATACCGAGGATGCCAAAGTGCGGCTGCTGGGTATATCCCTCTCCAACTTCGGCGATGTGGTAACCAAGCCTAAGCAGGAAAAAGAAGCCGGCCCGGGCGATCAGCTGGCCTTGGAATTTTAGCCCCTACCACCAATGTCATTATTTAAGCATACTCCGTAGGAGTAAAAGCCTTGTAGCAAATAAAACAGAAGCATTTAGCATGCCGTAGGTATGCAACCTGAGTACAGTACCTACGGCACTGAGTCTTAAGCATATCATTTTCTACAAAGCTTTAACCCCGCTGGGGTTACAAAATCCCCTAATTGAATGAGCTTGCCCACCGCAGCGGGGAATTAAAATCAACTTTTAATTAAATAATAGACCGTGTTAACAATTATTTAACAGAAAACACTTTCAAATAAAGTAAATTCTCATTACGTTTGAATTTTTTGTTGATGTAACTTCTATTAATTTTTTATCAAAAGTTAATGTTACGCGTCGACAGTACCAAACCATGCCAGATCATTTATGCCATTGCCCGGCATGAGTATTTGTCGTACGTTATTGAGCCACACATCGTTCAGCTTAATCCCAACGGCGAATTTTCACTAACCCATCAGCGTTTATTTTCTAATACAGCCAAGGAATTTATCCATTGTTTGGACGATACCGATATTAAACTGATTAAGATATTGGAGGAGATGGAGCAGGGCAACGTGATTAAACGGTACTATAAAAAGCCTATCCGCCCTTTTGAATTTTTCTCCAAGATATTTAACGAACAGCTTTTTGATACCATCCGCCCCAAAATGGAAAAGCGTATGGCCGAAGCATTGGCTTTGCTCTGCAGTAAACCCGTATACCAGATGAGCAAAGAGGGATACCCTGCCGAGCGTAAGCTTCAGATAGCCACCGAAGCCGCGTCGGTATTGTTCCATTTCAGGCGTAATGAGGAGGAGATCAGGTATTTCCCCACCATTAAATACCAGGGCATGCGTATTGAATTCATGTTCAAAAATGCCGAGATCATTTGTAACCACCCAGCCTGGATGTTGTTGGACGATACCCTTTATTATTTTGATAAAGAGATAGAAGGTAAAAAGCTACAGCCATTCCTGAATAAACGATATATCGCCATTCCACGGTCGTCAGAGCAATCATACTTTGAGAAATTTGTGGCTCCGCTGATTGAAAAGCATAATGTTTATGCTGAAGGATTTACCATCAACACCGAAAAATACGATGCGCAGGCCGCGCTGAAGCCTATTTATATTGAAGGAGGCACTTCGCAGCTGCAATTGTATTTTAAATACGCCGGCTATATTTTCCCTTACGGCGATGGCAGGCACGTATCGGTACGGATGGAGAAAAATGGCGACGATTATATATTCCACCGCATCAAACGTTCCATCACCTGGGAAAAGAACAAGATGCAGCAGTTGGAGCAGATGGGGCTGAAAACCGCATCGAGCCTGTTCCAAAACCTGGAGGTGGATAACCACGATGAAGATGCCGATCATTCGTTCTCGGTGTTTGAATGGCTTAACCAGCACCACGACGAGTTGATTGAGCAGGGCTTTGAGCTGGAGCAACCCGATGGCCAAAAACGTTATGTGTTTGGCAACAGCAAAATTGACCTGGAAGTAAAAGAAAATAACGACTGGTTTGATATTCATGCCATTGTATGGTTTGGGCCTTACAGCATACCATTCATCCAGCTCCGGAACCACATACTTAACCGTAAAAAGGAATTTACCCTGCCATCCGGCGAGATCGCAGTGATCCCCGAAAAATGGTTTTCGCAATATGGCAACCTGCTCCATTTTTCGGAAGGTAATAACGACTTGAAATTGCGCCGCCATCATATAGGCCTGGTGAATGATCTGGCCGAAGGTGAAATGGCTAATGTGACCATGACCCGCAAGCTGCAAAAACTAACCGACTTTGAAGAGCTGGAAGAGGAGGCTATGCCCGAGCATTTTGCAGGAAATTTAAGACCTTATCAAAAGGCCGGGTATAACTGGTTCCATTTTTTAAAGAACTATCATTTTGGCGGCTGCCTGGCCGATGATATGGGGCTTGGTAAAACCATACAAACCCTGGCCCTGCTGCAAAAACATAAAGAGGACACCGAGGCGGCGGGCAGCAAAGCTACCTCGCTGGTAATTATGCCCACCTCGCTCATCTATAACTGGCTTAACGAGGCTAAAAAATTCGCGCCACAGCTTAAACTGATGGTGCATACCGGCACCATGCGTTATCGCTCGGCCGATGTGTTTGCCAATTACGATGTAGTGATCACTACTTATGGTATCAGTCGGATTGATATTGGCATGTTCAAAGAGTACTTTTTTGATTATGTGATATTGGACGAGAGCCAGAACATCAAAAACCCGTCATCTAAATCATTTCAGGCGGTTAAGCAATTGAAATCGCGCTTTAAGCTGATATTGAGCGGAACCCCGGTGGAAAATTCTGTGAATGACCTGTGGACACAAATGTCGTTCATCAATCCGGGCTTACTGGGCGGTCAGCAGTTTTTTCAGAATGAATTTGTAACGCCTATTGAAAAGAAAAAGGACGAAGATAAAGCCCGCAAACTACAAGCGCTCATAAAACCTTTTGTTTTACGCCGTACCAAGGAGCAGGTAGCTACCGAGCTGCCACCAAAAACCGAAAACCTTTTCTATTGCCAGATGAGCGAAGAGCAGGCATCGGTATACGAAAAAGTAAAATCAGAGTACCGTAACGAATTGTTGAAAAGCCTGGAGGATGGCACCTTCGCCAAAACCCAGATACAGGTGTTGCAGGGTCTTATTAAACTAAGGCAGATAGCCAATCACCCTATCATGATCGATAATGATTATGAGGGCGATAGCGGTAAGTTTGAGAATGTGACACATACCTTAACCAACGTATTGGATGGCGGCCATAAAGTGCTCATATTTTCGCAGTTTGTAAAACAGCTGAGCATTTACCGCGAACATTTTGAGCGCGAAGGGATTCCTTACGTATACCTGGATGGCAGCACCCAAAACCGCGGCGATGTGGTAAAACAATTCCAGGAAGACCAAAAAACACGCGTGTTCCTGATCTCGATAAAAGCGGGTGGGGTAGGTTTAAACCTTACCGAGGCCGACTATGTATTTATCCTCGACCCCTGGTGGAACCCGGCTGTAGAACAACAGGCTATTGACCGTACGCACCGCATCGGCCAAACCAAAAACGTGTTCATCTACAAGTTCATCACTAAAGATACCGTGGAAGAAAAGATCCTGGCCTTGCAGCAGCGCAAACTAAGCCTGAGTCGCGCGCTCATCACCACCGAAGAAAGTTTTATCAAATCGCTTACCGCTGATGATATCCGGGAGATATTGGGGTAGGGATCAGATATTCGGATTTCAAATGTGCAGATGGCCTAACCCATCACGTCATTGCCACGCTGCGCTCGCAATGACGCAATTATTATTTGATTAAAGTTGTGCTACAAATACTCCCTCAAAGCCTCTTCCAAAATCGCCACCAACTCCGGGGCATTAAACTGATAATTATCTTCAATATTCAGAACCAGTAAAGCTTTACCAGTCACGTCAAATCTCTGTTTTAACAGTTGCTGATGTTTGCGCTCCATCACAAATATCACATCTGCCCGGTCAATCATTTTCTGGTTTACCCGGATACGCGCTTTGTCGCTGGTTCCGGCTGAGTATGCCTGGTGCACGGGGTGGTTTTTAAATAAAAGCTCGGCCATTGGGCTTCGCCATTGATTTTTACTGCAGATGAAAAGAAGGTTGGCCAAAGGTTGATCTAATATCAGTTTGCACTAAGTGCTGATGAAAATTTGAATATAATACCGATGATAAAGAAGACAATGGATAAGTAAAATATTCGTTTTCCTTGTTTTCGATCGTTTTCACTATAGCCGTATACACGTTCGCCATCGGGAAGCGTTTTTTTGAAGGATGACAAGTGCCAGCCAATAAAAATGCCTAATAGCCCACCTGCAATAGCGAATATATATCCTAAGATAATCCAGGTGGTTTGTGGTGCTTCGGGTTCCTTAAGCGCTTCTATCCTGCTTTTGTGAAGGTTAGATAGTTCCTGATCATTAATTTCAACCCCGCGTTCGGTTAGTATCTTACGGGCGAGCTGATAATCGAATGGGCTCCATTCGTCGGCTTTGGCCAAAACATCTATGAGCTCATCGTTACTGAAACCAAACAGGTAATGATCAGGATCTGCCTGATCAATATTGGAGCGTTCGTTATCATTAAGCAGCCGGTTTACCAGTTCAAAATCCACCGCACGTATTTTTACAGCGTAATCCTTGGATAATTCACTATTTACAAACGCCGGATCAAATGAAAATTTACCCTCTTCTACTTCATAAGGGATGCCATGTTGTTCCAGAACCCCGGTCAGATCTTCTGCCAACGCCGGATCATTAAAGTGTTTAAAGGTGATAAGTTCAGGTTGCATATAGATGGAGCTAAAGTATTATAGATCAAAGACCATTTTTGGGTACCCAGGCCTGGCTTTTGATGAGCCATTTATCGCCCACAATCCGCAGTACAAATGAAAAGGCGCCCTCTTCATCAAATGGGTCGCCGTTAATGGTGCCCGTATACTCAACGGGTACTACCAGGTAGGCTACTTCTTCGGTTTGTTGAAAAACCTTAATGCGCTTAACCTCAACCTTAAAATCTTTTATTTTAAACCCTTTTACCGCCTTTTGTACCGAGTTTATCCATTGTACACCTGCCAGGGGGCCAGCCCATGAAAAAGGCTGTTGCTCATCGCTTATTACTGCATTTGGCGTATAAAAATCAGATATCTTTTCGATATTAAAAGTATAGGAAGCTTTGAGTACCGTATTCACAATTTCCAGAACTTCGGGCTTTAATGTTTTTATAGTTTTTGCAGTATCTACGCTATTAATACCTGCAGCATAGCTTTTGTTCGCAATCGAAAAGGTTAAGAGCAAACCTGCACATGCTATAGTGAATATGTTTTTCATTTTCCGGGAGCTTTAATATCAACTGTACTATTTGCCATGGCTATTCATATAGTCCAAAGTTAAGTTACAAAGGGCTTTAACTCCTAATGTAAACCCGCTTTCATCAATAAAAAAATCGGGTGTGTGGTGTGATGGCGCCTTGAGTGGATCCTGGCCTTTGGGCATTCCACCTAAAAAGAAGAAAAGCCCGGGCACCTTTTCCTGGTAAAAGCTAAAATCCTCGGCCCCGGTAACAGGCGGGCGAAGTAGCACATTTTCGGCCCCGGCGGTATGCTGCAGGCTCGGCAACATTTTTTCCGTTAGCTTAGGGTCATTAAAAGTAACCGGGTAATGGTTGCTGTATGGGATCTTTACCTCGGCTGTAGCACCTTGAGCTTCGGCAGTTTTGGTGGCTATTTGTTTAACCCTTTCAATCAGCAGTTTTTCATCAGCGATGGTAAAAGAGCGTAAGGTACCTAACATCTCTACCCGCTCGGGAATAATGTTGGAGCGATTGCCAGCTTTGATGGCGCCTATGGTTACTACGGCGGGATTTTGCGTTACATCAATATTACGGCTTACGATAGTCTGCAGGTTGTTGATGATCTCGGCCGAAACAACTATCGGGTCAACGCTCGACCATGGATAGGCACCATGTGCCGATCGGCCTGTTACGATGATCTGCATATCATTAACACCGGCCATGGTTCCGCCCGGGCGATAGGTGATCTTGCCTACCTCGGTTTGGGAATTGATGTGCAAACCAAATATGGCATCAACCTTTGGGTTTTCGAGCACGCCTTCCTTCACCATTTCTTCGGCGCCGCCTTTCTGGCCGGGTTCAACACCTTCCTCGGCTGGCTGAAAAATGAATTTTACGGTACCATGAAGCTCACTTTTCATTGTGGATAACACCTGCGCCACAGCCATCAATATGGCCATGTGCGAATCGTGCCCGCAGGCGTGCATCACACCAACTTCCTGCCCGTTATAGGTTGTTTTTACTTTAGATGCAAAGGGCACAGGTGTACGTTCAATCACCGGTAAACCATCCATATCGGCCCGTAAAGCCACAACCGGCCCGGGTTTGTCTCCTTTTAAAAGTCCCACTACGCCAGTGGTAGCAATGCCGGTTTGTACCTGGATGCCTAAGGATTGGAGGTGTTTGGCAATAATACCCGATGTGCGTACCTCATGGTTCCCCAGCTCCGGGTGTTCATGAAAGTCACGTCGCCAGGCAATTATCTGGTTTTGTAAGGCATTGGCTTTGATGTTTATTGTGCCCGGTACATCTGTTTGCGCAAGCGCTTGCAGGCTGGTTAAGGATAGTAATAAGGTGTAAAGTTTTTTCATGCAGCATTATTTACTCTAAATATAAGTATAAACAACAAAAAGGCAGCATGTTAACACGCTGCCTTTTTTATGAATAATTGCCGTTGCTTATTTAAAGCTCAGGAGATCTATCGTAAAGATTAATACCGAGTTGGCCGGTATTGGGCCATTTGGATAAGGACCATAACCGTACCGGGATGGAATGAGCAGGATAATGCGGCCACCGGCTTTAATAAAGGGTACGCCGATGGTCCAGCCGGGAATAACTGTTGTCAGGCTGGTTTGAACATTATTTTCCGAATCAAAAGGATTGTCATTAAGCAGTTTGCCGGTAAAGTTAACGGTAACGGTTGATCCGCCTGAGGGGTTAGGTCCGGTTCCGGGCGTTACAATCTGATAGTATATGCCCGAGGTATCTTTAATAGCTGTAATATCGGTATGCGCAGCCAGGTACGTTTTTATGGCCGCATCATCGGTGGCTGCCTGTACCGCTGGGTCAACCACAACGGGTGGTTTCTGCTGCTCCGTTTTTAAGCAGGACGATAAGGTGATGATGGCCAGGCCTAAGAGTAAAAAATATCTTTTCATGTTTATATGTCGTTAATAGTAGTTTGAGCGCATCTAATATAAATTTAACCGTTGATTAAAGCGAAATCGTAATGAATAAAATACAATGTCAGGATATGGCTGAGGCCTAAATCCAGCTTTCAGATACAGCTTGATATAATACAAGGGCTTTTTATGGCACGCTGACAAGGTCGATATCAAATGTCAAAACCGCGTTTTCGGGGATGGGACCGGCACCGTTTACGCCGTAAGCCAGGTGCGATGGCACGTACAGCACCATGTTACCACCCGGTTTTAAATGCGGCACCGCAATTTGCCAGGCTTTCACCAGACCCGATAAGGGGCTCGAAAAATTGCTGCCTTTATCGTACAGTTGTCCGCCCATAAGAGAGCAGGTATAATTAACAGTAACGGTTGAACTCTCTGTAGGGGCAACACCCGTACCTGGTTTGATGATCTGATAGTACAAGCCCGAGGGATCTTTCACCGCCTTGATCTGCGGATTAGCCTTCAGATATACCCGGATCAGGGAATCATCAATCTTAGCCTGCTGCGCCATCTGGGCCGACATAGAACCACCGCATGAGGATGCCAGAACAATCAAAGCGAAGGCGCTTAATAGTAAAATGTATTTTTTCATAGTTTTTAATCAAAAAGCTCCCTCCAAATATCTGCTAAAATGCAGGATTTGAAGAGAGCTTTTGGTTATTATTTTATCGGTTTGCTTAAACCGTTGTTTTGATCTTAAGTTCGGTCACACCTATTTATTCGACTTAAATTTTATAATCTACTCCCAGGAATCCGAATTTATAAGTTCAATTAAAGGCATGTTGGCGATCCTTATTAAATTCCCGCTTTGGGGATTTTCATAGTTAAAATTCTTAGATAAAGTAATCTCCAATTGTTGCTTTTGCCAAAGTAGTGATTCAAAATCCCGTAACTCATAGTCTTCTTTAGTAATATTCCATGGCCAGCCTATTTGATCTATGAGGGTGTCAACTTGTTTGTAGCCAGTTAGCTGGATAAGTAAATACAAACAAACTTGATTGTCGTCTTTTAAATAAGCATAAAGTCCTGTTACAGGAATACTCATGAGGCTATATGAAGTAAACGCACTCCTAATGACTCTGTTAAAATTATAAGAACCTAAAGGGTGATTATTTTCCAGTAAGGCTCGCTTGGTGTTTTTAATGGGGATAAACTTGCTTTTAACAAATGAAGTTAATAGTCGCTCATTAAAAATAATATCTTTTAATTCAAAATATGTTGTTTTTTTCACTTGCGAGTATGATAAATTTGATATTACTAACAATAAAAATAAGTTTATGATAGTTTTCATTAATCACAACTATAAGGAAAAATATCGCTTCTTTCTTCATTTCTAAAAACGATTGCGCTACTACCACTTCCAGTAGCCCCAGCTGTTCCTCGTTCAGCAGCCATAGCAGTTGCTAAAGCTCCCTTGAAGTATTGAAGTACTTCTGCATCGGACGGGACATAGGGGCTATTTCTGAACTCAACATATGTAAGAATTTTGGCAGCTTCTGTTGCTTTTGCAGCCTTCACTGCTGCTGCACCAGGTGAAAGAGTAGTTACCGTGCCATCAGTATTTTGATATTGAGTGGGCAGCCCAAATACTACTGATGGTAAATAAACTGTACGTGTTTGGCCAATACTCTTTCCATCAAGCCACACCCATTTAAGTCTTATTTGACGTACCCCTGCTTCCTGCCAATTTGCTATAGATGTCTTTGTAAAGTTAAAGGAGCCACAATCAGTACTTACTCTATTGCCAGAGTCATTAGTATCATCACTACCCGGCGGCGGCATACTAACCACACAAGGTGATGGCTGCGGATCAGGTTCCGGAGGTGGAAAACCGCCGTCGCCTGGAGGATTAGGCGACCCATCCGGGGGATTGGGATTAACAATATTAATTTCTTTGATACTGTTAACCGCTTGGGTTGGCGAAACGGAATGCAGGCCCGCGCAGGGATCACCAGGCGGGATAACACCGCCACCACCTGTATTGCCATCACCATTCCCACCTGTATTACCGCCACCGCTACCGGGCAAAACAGGTGTGTCCTCACTGCAATCACCTGTACTGCCAAGATATTCGCCAAGCACTAAATTGCCATTTACATAATATGCCTGATACCAGTCTACACAATTCAGCATATTTGTTTTCAGACTGTTAACCGCCGCTTTTGATACGGTGCTCGAATGACCGGCACCTATCTTCGGGAAAGAAATTTTGCCAGTGATACTGCCGTTTTTGTAAAACCAGCCACTCACAAATGCCCCTTTGGGCGTGGAGTATATGACCGCTCCGCTAAAATCAGCATCGTGTTTATTGTATTTGTTATGATCAAGTTTGGTTAGGTCGCCTTTCAGGTATGATGAATCGGCAATTACCGTCATCACATAAGCTTTATAGCCCGAGCCATTGTTAAGTGTCAGAAATGAGCTGCGGCTGTATTCCTTTTTATAAACAGGATTTCCGCTTGGTGAGTTGCTTAAGGTGATAGCTGTTTTAACCGAAGAGGCATCAACCGGCAATTCCAATACAGACCGGTTAAAACGGGTATAGCTGGCATTATGCTGCCAGTCGGGCTTGATCAATTGGCTCAGATCAATATGTGAACCTGTAGCGAGTGTGCTTAGTTTGATGTTGGTTGCCGGGTAAGTGCTTTCGTACCAGTTTTTAGCCTGAGCAATGACCGGATCAGAAATTTTATCTTGCTGTGCTGTGTTGGAGTCTTTTCTACAGCTGTTAATAATAATGGCAATAAAACAAGTGGCGGCAAGTAAGAAATATAGTTTTTTGAGCATGGGTTTAGGTATCGCTAATGATACACCTAATATATTGTTGCAATTTTAGTAACACAATAGGTGAAAACACGGTATTTGTGAACCGTGGCATACCTTGACTGAGGAAGAAGGTAAGCCAGATGACTTACCAGCAAGAAGTATTGGTAATCAAAAAAGCTCCCTTCAAATATCAGCTAAAGTGCGGAATTTGAAGAGAGCTTCTATTATTATTTTATCGGTTTTGCTTAAACCGTTGTTTTGATTTTTAACTCGGTCATCTGCGTATCGGCGATGGTGGATGGCGAATCGATCATTACGTCGCGGCCTGAGTTGTTTTTCGGGAAAGCGATCACGTCGCGGATAGAATCCAAGCCGGCGAAGATAGATACCAGGCGATCAAATCCAAGCGCTAAACCACCATGCGGAGGTGCGCCATATTCAAAGGCATCCATCAAAAAGCCAAATTGTTTTTGTGCTTCTTCCGGCGAAAAGCCCAGGTGTTTAAACATCAATGATTGCATGGCGCGGTCGTGGATCCGGATAGAACCACCGCCCACTTCAGTGCCGTTCATCACCAGGTCATACGCATTGGCGCGCACGGCTCCGGGATCGGTATCCAGGAGGGCAATATCCTCGGGTTTTGGCGAAGTGAACGGGTGATGCATCGCATGGTAACGACTGGTTTCTTCGTCCCACTCCAGCAGCGGAAAATCCAGTACCCAAAGCGGCGCAAATTTGTTTTTATCGCGCAGACCTAAACGGCTGCCCATCTCTAAACGTAACTCGTTCAGTTGCTTGCGTACTTTATCGGTTTGGCCTGCCAGTACCAGCATCAAATCGCCTTTTTCGGCGTTGAATGCGGCTGCCCAGTTGGTGAGCTCGTCTTCGCTATAGAATTTATCAACAGATGATTTCAGTGTGCCATCCTCGTTGTAACGGCAATAGATCATGCCGGTAACGCCAATTTGAGGGCGTTTTAACCATTCGGTCAGTTCGTCTATTTGTTTGCGGGTATAGCTGGCGCAGCCTTTGGCATTGATGCCTACTACCAGTTCGGCATTATCAAAAATGCCAAAGCCTTTTCCTTTTACAATATCGTTCAGTTCCACAAACTCCATCCCGAAACGGATGTCGGGTTTGTCTGATCCATACAAACGCATGGCATCAGCATATTGCATACGGGGGAAATCGCCCAGATCGATACCTTTTACGGTGGTGAACAGGTGGCGGGTTAATCCCTCAAAAATGTTTAATATATCTTCCTGGGTGATGAATGACAGCTCACAATCTATTTGCGTAAACTCCGGCTGACGGTCGGCACGCAAGTCCTCATCCCTAAAACATTTCACGATCTGGAAATAACGGTCGAACCCGCTTACCATCAGTAATTGCTTAAATGTTTGCGGCGATTGTGGCAGGGCGTAAAACTCGCCCGGGTTCATGCGGCTTGGTACCACAAAGTCGCGTGCGCCTTCCGGAGTCGATTTGATCAGCACCGGGGTTTCCACCTCAATAAAATCCAGCTTATCCAAATACTTGCGGATCTCCTGGGCCATTTTATGGCGCAGCACCAGGTTGTTGCGGATAGGCGTGCGGCGCAGATCCAGGTAACGATATTTGGCACGTAGCTCTTCGCCGCCATCGGTTTCATCCTCAATTAAAAACGGAGGTAGTTTGGCGGCGTTTAGTATTTCGATGCTTTCAACGGCAATTTCGATTTCGCCGGTTGGTATTTTATTGTTTTTGCTGGTACGCTCCAGAACTTTACCGGTAACTTTAATCACAAACTCGCGGCCAAGACCGCGGCCAATTTCACGTACGGCAGCATCGGTATCGGTATTGATCACCAATTGAGTTAAACCATAACGGTCGCGCACATCAATAAATGTGGTACCGCCCAAATCGCGTGATTTTTGTACCCATCCGCACAGGGTTACTGTTTGGCCTAAGTTGCTGATAGTTAATTCGCCACAGGTATGAGTTCTAAGCATAATAGCAATAGTTTTATAAAAGTCTGCAAAAGTAAACTTTTGAGGTGAAAGGAGAAAGGCAAAAGGTGAAAGGTTTTATGCCGGAAGTAATTTAAGGCTGTTCATTTGGAGGCTTTTTCCACTTTCGGACTAAAAAACTATCTTTGCCTCATAATTTTCTCAAGGGGGTGCCTTGCTTTGAGCAATCAAACTGAAAGACAGGCTGAGATCAAACCCATTGTTTTGGAAGTCAAAATTCAAAAGTAAAAAATTCTTAAGCGATTTAAGACTCCATACTTAGAACTTAAGACTTCAGAAACATGCACCTGATCCGGATAATGCCGGCGTAGGGATAGGTAATAAGTTAAGTGTACTGCGTATTTACCCTGATAGGCAGATGGTTTAACTACATTTTGTATTCGTTATTTTGAAAAATTTGTTTGCGGCTATCGCTGCTTTGCTGCTGCCTGTTGTGGCATCGGCCCAGCTTTCCATCAGTGGAAAGATCACCAACACAGCAGGCGAGGTTTTGCCCGGCGCTACCATCACTATTAACAACCCGGCATTGAGCACCGTTGCCGATGCCACCGGGAAATTCAGCTTTACCGATCTTAAAGCCGGCACTTATGTGCTTAAGGCCAGCTACATCGGTTATCAGGCTGTTAGTAAAAACATCAGCCTAAATAAAAATGAGGTTGTCAACATCAGTCTGACCAACGGCACACTTACCGCCGAGGAGGTAACGGTAAGCGCTACCCGGGCCATTAAAAATTCACCAACGGCTTATACCAATTTGAGCAAAAAAGATCTGGCCAAAAATAACTTCGGGCAGGACTTGCCGTATATGCTCAACCAAACGCCATCGGTAGTGGTTACTTCTGATGCCGGGGCGGGGATAGGCTACACGGGTATCCGCATCCGCGGATCAGATGCCACCCGGATCAACGTCACTATTAACGGTATCCCTTATAACGATTCGGAGAGCCAGGGTTCGTACTTTGTCGATCTGCCGGATATTACGTCCTCTGTCGATAACATCCAGGTACAGCGCGGGGTGGGTACTTCAACCAATGGCGCGGGTGCTTTTGGTGGTAGCATCAACATACAAACCACCACCCGCCGCGATACCGCTTATGCCGATATCAATGCTTCGGCAGGTTCATACGGATCTATCAAAACCACGGTGAGCGCGGGTACAGGTTTGCTGGGCGGACATTTTAGTCTGGACGGCCGCGTATCGCGTATCCACTCTGATGGGTATATCGACAGGGCATCATCCAACCTCAAATCATTTTTTGTGAGCGGCGCCTGGTATGGTAAAAACAGCACTTTAAGGGCCAATGTATTTTCGGGTTATGAAACCACTTATCAGGCCTGGAACGGTATTGCCGATTATGTGATAGGCGATAATACCCGCCCGGATAATCGTACGTATAATGAACTGGGACTGATGTCAAACGGTTCATTCTATAAAAACCAGGTAGATCATTACACTCAGAATCATTACCAGTTACTGTACGATAAAAAAATATCCAGCCAGCTATCCTTTAGCGGGGCCCTGCATTACACCAAAGGCAAAGGATATTACGAGGAATACCGCAATGCCGATTCCCTCAAAAACTATGGCATAAACCCCGTTGTGGTTGGTGGCAACACCATCAGCGCTACCGACCTGGTGCGCAGGCTTTGGCTCAATAATGATTTTTATGGTGTAACCTATGCGCTCAAATATCAGCCCCAAAGCAACCTGAACATGACCCTGGGCGGTGCTTATAATCAATACAAGGGCGCTCATTATGGCGATGTGATCTCTACCGCCACTGATATTGGTTTACCTGCCGATTATGAGTACTACCGCGACAACGCCAAAAAGAACGATTTTAACATATTTGCCCGTGCCGAGTGGCATCTGGATAAAGTATTGCTGTATGCCGATATGCAGTACCGCCATATTTATTACTCCTTTTATGGGATAGATAAAAACCTGAACAACGCGCAGCAAACCGCCGAGCTCAACTTTTTTAACCCTAAAGCGGGTATCACCTATCAGTTTAACGAGCATAGTAATGTGTATGCCTCCTTCGCGGTAGGTAACCATGAGCCCAACCGGGATGACTATGTAGATTCGCCGCCGCAGAACCGGCCAAAGTCCGAAAATCTGAAAGATTTTGAAGCGGGTTACCGTATTAGCGGCCCGGTATTTACGGGGGGCATCAACGGCTTTTATATGCTGTACAAAAATCAGCTGGTGTTAACGGGCGCTTTGAATGATGTAGGCAGCCCGGTACGTACCAACGTAAAAGACAGCTACCGCGCCGGTTTGGAATTTGATGGCAAGGTGAAAATTGCCAGCCAGTTGTATTGGGCGCTAACCGCTACCTGGAGCACCAACAAGATCAAAAACTACCAGCAGTTTTTTGCCGATGAAGATGAGGGTCCTCTGGTAGGCGAAACCCTGAAAAAAACGGATATCGCTTTCTCACCATCGTTAACGGGTTCAAGTGTCATCAGTTATAGCCCGGTAAAAGGCGGCGAGATTTCTTTCATCAGCAAATATGTAAGCCGACAGTATATTGATAATACCTCCAACCAAAACCCGCAGGGCTATACCATAACCCCCGAAAATGCTGGTAACCCATATGCCGCCAACCGCTTATTAAACAGTTATTTTGTGAACGATGTGCGGATAAGGTATAACTTTAAAGTAAAGGGTATAAAAAACATTGGATTGGGCTTGCAGGTCAATAACATCTTCAGCGAGAAGTATGAAGCCAATGGTGCTACCTATGCCGATGTGAAAGGAAATAATATCCTGAACTATAATTACTTTTTCCCGCAGGCGCCACGCAATTTTATGGCCTCGGTAAGTTTGAGTTTTTAAGGAATGCTAATTGCACGGATTGTTACGAATTTCACGAATGGGAAGAAATAAAAGTGAGGATGGCCATGTGCGAATCCCCTCTTGAGAGGGGGGAAGGGTGTGTTTATGGAGGCGAACAAAACGCGTAAGAACACACCCCGGCCAACGCTAAGCCTTACGCGCCCCCTCTCAAGAGGGGATTAAAAAAATATGTTAAACGAATTGCATGCAAAGTCTTCTTCATTTATTCATAGAGCAGATCAAAGAAACCACCTGGGTGCAATGGCTGGCCGTGGCTTTGGGTGTTGCCGAGGTGCTGCTGGCGCGGGTGAACAACATCTGGCTTTACCCTGCGGGGATACTGGGCACGGCTTTATCTATCCTGTTGTTGATGGAGGCGCAGCTGTTCGCCGAATCGCTTCTCAACGTGTATTATATTGTGATGAGTGTTTACGGCTGGATATACTGGATAAAAAAGCGGGATCAGCCGCCGGTAAAAATTACCTGGTCAACCCAAACAGAGTGGATCATCAGCCTCACCATCTCCTTTGGTGGCTGGGCAGTGCTGTACTTTTTGCTCAAATATTTTACACCCTCAAACGTGCCCTTATGGGATGCTTTTGTATCCTCAACTGCCTGGGCGGGCATGTGGCTGCTGGCCCGCAGGAAAGTGGAGAACTGGATATTTTTAAACATATCTAACCTGTTTGCCGTACCGTTGTTGTTTTATAAAAAACTGCCCATGTTTGCCGTGCTCACTATATTTTTATTCATCGTAGCCTGTTTTGGCTATTTTGACTGGAAGCGGAAAGTGGTGAGTGATGAGTAGTGAGTTTGAAGTAAAACTCAAAATAAAGGCCAAGCAACCAAAGTTTTTCACTACTCACTATTCAAATGCATCCCTCAACCCACCTCAAACCCGAATGGGTAAATATCATACGAGCAGCAGTACCCGCGGCCGAAAAGGCGGGGATGCTGCAGCCCGAACAGTTAGCGCTGGTGCATGAGCAGGGCTGGTTCAAATTCCTGGTGCCAGGGGCATACGGTGGTTTGCAATTGTCGTTACCCGATATGGTGCGACTGGAAGAAAGCCTGGCCTGGGCCAATGGCAGCCTGGGCTGGGTGGTTACGCTTTGTGCCGGGGCAGGCTGGTTTGGCGGCTTTTTATCGCCGGCTGTTGCTCCGCGTATTTTTGCCGATCCTCAACTATGCCTGGCTGGCAGCGGAGCCGCAACGGGTACGGCAACCATAACCGATGGTGGCTACCTCATCAGTGGGCGTTGGAAATACGCCAGCGGAGTACATCACGCCACGCATTTAACGGCTAATTGCGTCATCAAAAAAGGAGATGAACCAGTGTTGAATGATGATGGCTCGCCGATGATTTTACCCTTTATTTTCGACCGTAAAGACGTAACCCTGATATCGGCCTGGAAGTTTATGGGCATGATGGGTACGGGCAGCGATGCCTATGAGGTGCGTGATCTTTTTGTGGCAGGCAGCCGATGTTTTAAAATTGATCCGGATAGTGCAGTAATTGCCGCGCCTTTATACCAATACCCTTTTATGCAACTGGCCGAGGCCACGCTGGCGGCCAATATATCGGGCATGGCGGTTCATTTTACCGATCTGTGCGCCACTATTTTTGATGAAAAACCCGAAAATAAATACCTCACCACCAACAGACGGGCGGTCATCAAACAACTCCATGAAAAACTGACCGGCAGATTAAACGCCGCACGCCTGGAGTTTTACAGCACCGTTGATGCCTCCTGGCAGGGCGCCCTCATGGGTAAAGCCACGCAATTACAGGAAATTGGCCAAAGCAGCCGCAAACTGGCCCGTACCGCCCGCGAATGCGTGGATGAACTATTTCCTTATTGCGGGCTGCAAGCAGCCAATCCCGAAACCGAACTCAACCAGGTATGGCGCGATCTGCATACGGCCAGTCAGCATTCGTTACTGGTGTTTGAGGAGTAGTGCGTATTTAAAACAAGAGTTTGTCATGCTGAACGAAGTGAAGCATCTATTCTGCTGGCAGCATAGTTCAACAATAGATCCTTCGTACCTCAGGATGACACCTCGCAAAAGCCAGGGTCCTGTGCGATTCCTTCCTCGGGGAAGGGGAGGAAGGGGTTTATGAAATAAGATCATTCAAGCCCGCATAGCCCTTCGCTGGCGCATGCATGCTGCGTGTGCTTCATAAATAGCCTTAATCATGGTTCTGCGTCCGGATGCGCACGCGACACGCGTGCGTCAACAATTGAAGAGTCCTCGCGCCGTTGTTGGTGTTGTCACCAACAATTTGTTATCATCGCGACCAAGCAGTAGAATGTTGGTGACAACACCAACATTGGCGAGAGCATAGTTCAATAATAGATCCTTCGTACCTTAGGATGACAAAAAATAACATCCCATGAAATGATTACATTTGTTAATCAGTTAATCTTAATGCCATGAATAACAATACCGTAGATCTGTATTTTCAGTCGAAAAAGGCTTCGTTAATGATATTGGCGGTAACGGCTATCATTTGTTCCAGACTGCTGTTCGTTTTTTTTCACGATCCGGAGGGCCCAAATCTGTTGATAGTTGGAGGCCTGACGCTGATTATATATTTTTTATCACAGGTGGCCTATTTATTTGGCCCATCCAAAGTGATGGGTATACAACGGCTTTCGGCGACTGTTGGGTTCCAGATACTATTGGTTATTACGCTCTATTTTTGCATGAAATAGAGCAACTTTATCAAAGCCTGGGTTTAATCAATAATTCAAAAAATCAGTAATTCAATAATTAAACTGCGTTAGCGATAGCAGTGGATACCGGCCAGTGCCTAATGCCGGTGCAGTATGAGCGGATAGCGCGGGCCAAAGGCAACGCCCCTGTCGGTTTAAGCGAAGGCATAGCGCAAAGTATCACTCCTTTGTGCTTCATCAATTTTACATAACTAAAAGTTATATTTAACAAAAAACTATACCGCATTTTAAAAGCATTGTTGATATTTGGGTTTCTCCAAATACTAAAAAAATGAAGCTTAAACATCTACTCCTTGTTCCCCTGTGTGTGGCCGCTGTTTCGGTATCGGCACAAAAAAAGAAGATCGGTACGGCACCGGCTGCTACTTCACTGCCTCAACCCAAACTGGTGGTTGGCCTGGTGGTTGATCAAATGCGCTGGGATTACCTGTACCGGTATTATGACCGTTACCAGGCCGGAGGTTTTAAGCGTTTACTGAACGAAGGATTTACTTGCGAAAACACCAATATAGACTATATACCAACCGTAACCGCTGCCGGGCATACTTGTATCTATACTGGCTCGGTACCGGCCCTGCATGGCATAGCCGGTAATGATTTTATTATACAGGCCACCGGTAAATCTATGTATTGTACAGATGATAGCACGGTGGTGGCTGTAGGCAGCACATCAAAAGCCGGCCAAATGTCGCCGCGCAATTTGCTGGTAACTACCGTTACCGACGAGTTAAGACTGGCTACCAATTTCCGCTCTAAAGTTATCGGTATTGCACTGAAAGACAGGGGCGGTATCCTGCCCGCCGGTCATACGGCAAACGCGGCCTACTGGTTTGATGACGAAAGCGGCAACTGGATCAGCAGTACCTATTATATGAATGACCTGCCGGCCTGGGTTAAAAATTTCAATAACCAGAAAGTGGCCGAAAAATACCTGAAACAGGATTGGAACGCGCTGTACCCGATCAATACTTATGTACAAAGCGCCCCTGATAACAGTCCGCGTTATGAAGGTAAATTTGGTGGAACCGAAGCGCCAACCCTCCCCATTAAAACATCGGAGTTATATAAAGGCAAAGTGGGTATGATCCGCTCCACCCCGTTTGGAAATACCATGACGCTCGACCTGGCCCGCGCCGCGGTGGAAGGGGAGCAATTGGGCAAAAACGTAGTGACCGACTTTTTAGCCGTGAGCTTATCATCTACCGATTATGTGGGTCACCAGTTTGGGCCAAATTCGGTTGAGGCCGAGGATACTTATTTGAGGCTGGATAAAGATCTGGCCGCGTTCTTTAGCTATCTGGATGCTACCGTGGGCAAGGGCAACTATTCGGTTTTTTTAACTGCCGATCATGGCGCGGCGCATAACCCCAGGTATTTAATTGATCATAATATACCTGCCGGTTATTGGGACGATTATAAAGCCGTTGTGGATATGGAGAAACTGATGGAAGATAAATTCAAGGTGAAAAACCTGATCCGTAGCATGGCCAATTACCAGGTAACGTTTAACAACGGCATCATCAAAAAAGAAGGCTTGAATATCGACGCGCTGAAACAGATCTGCGTAGATTACCTGGAGGCGCAACCTACCATTGCCTTTGCGGTAGATATGCAAAAAGCGCAAACGGCCAACATTCCCGAAGATCTGCGTACGCGCATCATCAACGGCTATAACGTGGAGCATAGCGGCGTGATCCAGATTATCCTGAAGCCGGGCTATTTTACAGGGCATGGCAGTACGGGCACCACCCACGGCTCCTGGAACCCTTATGACACCCATATACCACTAGTATTTATGGGCTGGGGCATTAAACATGGCAGCCTTACCCGCCAAACACACATGACGGACATTGCGCCAACGGTAGCATCGTTATTACACATACAGGCGCCAAACGGCAATATCGGCAAAACCATCAGCGAAGCGCTGACACAGGAGAAATTGTAGCATTAGTTGGGAAAGTCCGGAAGTTTTAAAACAGTTATCTTTACTGAGTTTCTTCCGGGCTTTACTGACTTTCGGACAAAAGACTATGAAAAAGTACATCTCCAAATTACACTACCTTACGCAGGATCTGCCCGGGCGCAGCCATGTACAGCAGGTACAGATAGCCTGCGAAGCCGGGGCCAACTGGGTACAATACCGCTGCATGAGCAAACCCGAAGATGAGCTGATTGAAGAGCTGAATGAAATAGCCGGTATTTGTGATGACTGGGGCTCAACGCTCATTATCACCAACCATTACCATTTGCTGGATAGGGTAGATGCCCAGGGCGTACACATCGAAGATCCCCTGGCCGATCTGGCAGCTATACGTAGGGTGATTACGGAGGAAAAAACATTAGGCGCATCGGCCCCTAATCCCGATGTACTACTAAAAATACAAAACCTGGGCGTTGCCGACTATTGTGGCTATGGCCCCTTTGCGCATACCCATACCAAACATAACGATTACCCGCTGCTGGGTTTTGAAGGCTATCGCCAGCTGGAAAAATTGCCCGTCGCTATCCCGGTGATAGCCGTAGGCGGCATACAATTAGCCGATGTGGAGCATCTGTTGCAAACAGCTATTTATGGCATCGCTGTATCAGGGGCCGTTAACCTGGCTGTCAATCCCGGTGCCGCGTTAAAAGAGTTTTACAGGAAAGTTTATTAAGTCTGAAATCTTTCAGTGGGGAGTTTTAAGTCAATTCGCTCCCGCGAGATTAGCGCAGCGTATCTCGTGGATGTCATGGTTAAAGCTTCCAGCTTTAGTTCAGCTGAAAACCCCGTAGGAGCAGGTAAAGCCCTGATAGATTAGAAGTTAAAAACATGCCAAATCAAACAAATATCTCTTATAGAGACAAAGGGTTTTGGATATCCGAGTCATTTATTGAAGTGTTGAGCCAATATATTTGTGAATCTTTTGAAAAGATTGGAATTAGTAACATTTCGTCGAATTTGCAAAAAACGTATACACAATGTAATGCCAATAGATCTGGGGCCTACCGCGGAATGGTAGATGTTTTTTTGGACGATTACGTAGATGGTTCGCAAGATAAAATTGCATTTATTGCTGTTTTAGAAAAAACAAAACCTATACTTAAGGCAAAGGGACCTGAACTTAGCATTATGACGTTAAATGAATTTGAAAGTAATAAAATAGATCCAGCGTTTATTAATAAATGGGCTTTTTCCGTCAAAACAAGTAGTTTGATTTCGACAATAGATATTATAATTCAAATGCTAAATGGCACATGGACTTCTGATAATTATAGTGTGTATTACTCTGGATTTCCCAATCCAAACGGAAGCATGGAGATTTAAGTCAATTCGCTCCCGCGAGATTGGCGCAGCGTATCTCGTGGGTGGCATGGTTAAAGCTTCCAGCTTTAGTTCAGGTGAAAGCTGAAGCCGCGGCAGCGGAGCGAGAAAAGAGCTCAAAAAACAATTTCATGATTAGTTGACTTTCAATAAACTAATGCTTTTTAAACCTTTTAAAACAGGCCAAAAATTTGTTAAAAAGTGTTAAAATGGTGGTAAAGTTTAGTTAAACGACCAAAAAGCAGAACTTTTTACCGCCTTTTCGATCAAAAATTTGTTAAAATTAAAGGTTTAAAAAGTTTTGCAAACCCCTGGGTCTGATCGTTATTGTTACATAGTTGTTTAAACACATTCATTAAATATTCATTTATTCTATCTACTTTTAATCGATGTCTTCTCACCATATTGTAAGGGAAAAACAGGAACCGGCATTATTGGTGCTGGGGCTTGATGATTTTCCGGAAGAGTTACTTGGCCAACTGCTGGAATGGAGCCCAACAGTGATAACCACACCCGATACCGCCGAAAAGCTAAACATGCTGGGCATCAAGGTTGACTGGGTGATCAGCAATAACCGGGATGAGGGATTGGTACAATCGGATGTTAAACTGATGGTTCCGGGCGATAATACATTGGCAACAACGGCATTAAATTACCTGATAGCCAACCATTACCCTGCTGTAAACGTAATAATGGATGAACCGGTATTGGATGAAATGCAAAACTATACCGGCAAAATTGACCTGGTGATATTTCAGGGAGATCAAAAAATTTATACTGTGAGTTCCGGTTTTAGCAAGTGGAAACCGGCAGGCGAGGAAATAAGGGTGCTAAACAGTACAAAAGCGCTAAACTATACGGGCCTGGAACAAACCGGACCGGATAGTTTCAGAACTGTAGAAGATGGTTTTTTTACCCTGAGCTTTGAACAGCCCTTTTTATGGCTTGCAGAAGGGCTGGATTAGGTCAGAAAAGTGTATAATTGAGCTGTTTTTACAGCAAACTACTATATTGGTGTACTTTTTGTTAAATATAATTAAATACGCGTTAAACCGTTTAATCATTTATTAGTCTATATACCTATACCAGCAAAGAATACCGGGTTGGTTAGTTAAAAATTTTTCATCATGAAACGCACATATAAAAAATTATTCACACTTGCTTTAGGAGCTCTGTTGAGTTCATCTTTAGCGTTTACTGCCAGTGCACAGCATAGGAGCAGCGGAGGCGGTGGTGGCGGCTCAAGATCATCTGGCGGTGGCGGCGGCGGTGGAGGTTTCTCCCGCCCATCTGGTGGTGGAGCCAGTTTTTCACGTCCATCATTTAATGGTGGTGCGCAACGGTCGGCGATAGCTGCGCCACAGCGTACCTATGGCAGCAGTGGTTTTGCTTCACGTGGCAGCGTTACAGCAGCGCCTCAGCGTACTTATGGTACTGCGCAGCGTACTAGTGGCAATGCTGCTATAGCGCCTAGTCGTACAAGTGGTGGAGTGGCTACACGCACCTATGGTTACGGAACCCGTGGATATGCCAGTGTGAGCAGAAATGCATACGCCGGTGGCCGTGGTACCTATTACAGAACTGCCGGTGGTAGTGGTTATGCCCGTGGTGGGTATTCCAGTTATCGTTACGGTGGCCGTGGTGGTTACTTTGGTAATCATTACTGGTATCCATACCGTAACTACTATAACTCATACTATTTGCCAAGATTGGGCTTTAGCATAGGATTTTTACCTTACGGATACTACCCATTTTTCTGGGGCGATTATCAGTACTACTATAGCGATGGTTTATACTACCAACAGATCAATGATCAATATACTGTAGTTGAGCCACCTGTAGGTGCCGAGATCAAACAGCTGCCAAAAGATGCGCAGTCAATAATGATCAATGGCGAACAGTATTACGAATCAAACGGTGTTTACTATCAGCCAATTACTAAAGACGACGGAACCGCCACTTATGTAATTGCCGGTAAAGACGGTGAATTAAATACTGACCAGGGTGGTAATGGTGATGTTCAGCAAGCACCTCAAATAGGTGATATGGTTGGTCAGTTACCGCAAGACAGCAGGAAAATAAAGATCAACGGCGAAAAATTGTATGTATCTCCTGATGGTTATTACTACCAGGAAACTACCGACAATAATGGTAACAAAGCCTACAAAATTGTAGGTACACCATCCGATGATCCTGCCGATCAGAACTAATAGCAAGGGATATAAAATACCTTAAATAGCATATAACGGGCTGCTTCTTAACTGAGGCAGCCCGTTTTTTTATAATTTCAGGGAACACTAGGGCGGTAAAAATGTTATAGAAACTAATATACGCTACACTATTAACCCTGATATGATAAAATATATAGCTGGTCTGTTTTTTGTCCTATTACTGCAGATGTCCTATAACGTCTATGCAGGTGCTCCCAAAGAAGCCTTAAAATTATACAAGGCCAATAATCCCAACGTACAATATGTTGGTCGCGTTGATTTTGCAAACCCCTTGAAACCCAGGATGTGGTCGCCGGGTGTTTATATCAAATTTCGCTACGAAGGCAAAAAATGTGAACTGCTGATTAATGATGAAGTATTGTATGGCAAAAGTCACAATTACCTGGAGATAGCTATTGATAATAATACACCTTACCGGGTGCAAACTACGGGTAAAGCCAATGTGATCACGATAGGGGAAGAGCTTGCCGACGGCGAACATACAGTTGTTATTTGCAAAGACACCGAATCGCAGATTGGTTATATTGATTTTGTAGGTGTTCGGTGCGCTAAGCTTTTGCCACCGCCGGCTCAGCCAGCACGTAAAATTGAATACATCGGCGATTCTATAACCAGCGGGGCTGGCATGGATCAATCCATCACTCCATGTGGTAAAGGCGAATGGTACGATCAGCATAATGCCTATATGAGCTACGGACCGCGTACCTCTCGAAATCTGAACGCGCAATGGCAGCTTACTTCGGTTGCCGGTATTGGTATGGCTCATAGTTGTTGTAATATGAATATCACCATGCCCCTGGTATTTGATAAGATTTTTCTGCGCAATGACTCCATCGCCTGGAACTTTAAGCATTACCAGCCCGATGTAGTAACTGTTTGCCTGGGGCAAAATGACGCCCTGGGCGATTCTACCCGCTATTGTGACATCTATACCAAGTTTATTAAAACAGTAAGACAGAAGTACCCGGCGGCGGATATTGTATGTTTAAGCAGCCCCATGGCCGACGAAAAGCTATCAGCAGCATTACAAAATTACCTTACCGCTATTACCGCCGAGGTTAATAACAGCGGCGATAAAAAGGTATATAAATATTTCTTTTCCAGGCGATATTATCAGGGCTGTGGTACTCACCCGGATATGAAAGAACATGAATTTATTGCCGACGAATTAACTTCCTATCTGAAGCAGCTTAAGGGCTGGTGATTTTCATCAGCGTAATTTTGTTTTTAATGGTGATGAAGCTATCCTGAGCCGGTTTACTAACACCGGTTTGCGAACCTTGGCTCATGATGGTTTAAAATAAAAAAAACCTTTCATGGTTTTTGACTATTGTTATTATATACCAATTAATAAAATAGCTATGAAGAATCATGATCACCAGCAATTAATTCAGAAGCTGTTTAATTGCGTGCTGGCTTGCGAACATTGTGCTAATGCCTGTTTGCGTGAAGAGGATGTAAAAATGATGGCCCAATGCATCAGGCTCGACAGAGATTGCGCCGATATATGCGGGCAGGCAGTCCTGCTATTACAACGGGACTCGCCTATTGCCTATCAGTACCTGGTTATATGCGAGGAAATATGCCGGCTTTGCGCCGATGAATGCGGCAAGCATAATAACGACCATTGCCGCCAATGCGCCGAAACCTGTTTGGCCTGCGCGGGGGCTTGCCACCAGCATCACGAGCCTGTAACACAGGATTAAGTAAAAAGGCCCATCACAGTTGGGTGATGGGCCTTTTTATTATACAAGCGTTAATTAGTTCTTTTTCACAAATACGCCGTTCTCATCAAAAATCAGGTCGCCGCCTTTGATCTCCGTTTCGTAAAATGTTTTTCCCGTAGCGTCGGTAACTTTACCGGCTTCTTTAATCTTTGCTCCTTTATAATGTATGCTCACGTAAGGCGCGATACTTTTAGGGAGATCAGTAATGGGTATGGCCTTTACAATTTCTACAAAGGCACCTGTAGGTGTAAATACGGCCGAATTATCTTCGCCCGACTTGCCGCCCCAATTGGCTTCGTAGTTGCCTTTTTCTTTTTCCCAGTTTACTTTACTTGCCGCAGGGTACTTTGATGCTAATGCTGATTTAACAGCAACAGGTACATCTTTTGGCTTCAGGTCCTGGGCCAACGCGGCAGTAGCTATAAAGCCAAAGCCCATCAGCAGTGATAATGTTTTTTTCATGATATTTTTGCTTTATACAAGTATAAAATATCAAGCTGTAGAAAAACTGGCGGCTTTTTGAGGGAAATCTCTAAAGAAATACTTATAAGCTGTTACTCGTAACTGTGCCGCTCAAAATCATAGTCAGATTGTGAGGTTATGATCTTCTTTCGCCGCTCAATATCGGTACCCACGGAGTGATCATAAATATTATCAGTAACCGTATTTTCCCGTTCTTTATCCCGTTCTGCGAAATGAATATTGGCTTCGGCAGTTTTTGCTATGGCCACGTCATAAGGTCCCTTGGGCGACATCAGTTTTACAAATACCGGTAAACACTCAAACAGGATAAACAGGTAGCCTATAAATGATATGGCCAGGTATGTATCCAGGTCGCGAGTGCCGTTCTCGTTATAGGTTAGCTGCCCCAGGGCCCAGTTACGGTCGCTAAAGCCTGCAATATTGGTTAGGCTATCCAGCTGATGTTCGGTGAAAAGGCGGGTACTGTTCAGTCCCTCGTAGTCTTTTCGGGCGGCCAGGTATTGGTCCATCTGGCCTAAATTTTGGGTTACCTCCTTCAGGCGGCTTTCTTTTTCTTCCAGCACGGCCTGTTTTTGCTTGGCATAGGTGCCGTAGCCGGTGATGCCCGACGTTTGGTTGGTTTTATCGCCAAAAACCTCCTGGTTAAGCTGATAGCGCGAGCGGTTGATATCCTTTTCCAACGAATCCTTTTCCTTTTTCAGATCGCCGTTTTTGCCCATCTCCATCGCGTATTTTTGCTGATAGGTTTTTTCGAGGGTGTCAATTTTGCGGTGCTGGCCTTTCAGGTAAGCTGTTTTCAATTTTTGGCGGATCTCTTTGTCAAATATCTTGAGCTCCAATGGGCGCGAAATAACCACACCTATCATTATCGCCAATAAAATACGCGGCGAGGCTTGCAATATCTGCTGATTGGTGCTGCCTTCTTTGTTGATGCTGGATACGATGTACCTGTCCATGTTAAAAATGGCGGTACCCCACAGCAAGCCAAATAAGATGGCAAAGCCTACGGCAAAGGCATCTCCGTTAAAAACAAAGTACATAGCATAGCCGCCAGATAGTGATGCGAATAATGCCGTGAAAAATATGGTGGCGCCAATGCCTACATATTTATTATGTTCAATAGGATATTTTTTTAGGGTATCAATATGCGCTCCTGAACAAAACCAGAAAAAGCGTGTTACTTTTTTCATCTATTATGATCCATTTTATGGACGATCGTGTTGGGTTAATGTAAACCTTTTCAGCGCTCATCTCTTTTTTTACTGCACGTAAACGTAATAAAACACAAATACTGTGCAATATTATACATAAAACGCACTTAGACATCGATTGTTACAAAAATCGGGCTTAATTATTTGATATAGAAAAAAAGCTACCTTTGGATTATAATTTTATTTAACATGAACGAGATAACCGTACAGGAACTAAAAGAAAAACTGGACAAAGGCGAAGATTTTCAACTGATTGACGTAAGGGAAGAGTTTGAATATGAAACCTCAAACCTGGGCGGACAATTAATACCGCTTGGCGGCATTTTAATTGAAGCCGACAAAGTAAGTAAAGATAAACCCGTAGTGGTAATGTGCCGCAGCGGTAAGCGCAGCGCGGCAGCCATTATGCAGCTACAGCAGTTAGGCTATAGCAACCTGACTAATTTACACGGTGGTATCCTGGCCTGGGCTGCCGAAATTGATCCTACACTTAACGTATATTAATTATGGCCCTTAAGTTAGTGCTTAATGTATTGTACACTATAGGCATTGTATTATGCCTGTTTGTTGCATACCAGGCTAATACGGCAAAAAACTTTACCCTTTTGGGTGCGGCCATATTGGTTGCCGGGGTAGTTATTGTATTAAAAATAAGACTGTTAAAAGACGTAAGGAACTCGCAAAAAAAGCAGTAACTTCATTGCATGTTTATAGCAATTTTGGGAGTTATTGTGCTCGTTGTGGGTATAGTGCTCAAACGTTCACCCGAACCTGCAGGCCGCTTTAGCGGCACAGCAAGCGTTATAGGATTAGTCATAGTAGCCGTTGGCCTGTTGCTATCCATATTTAAAGTAATTGAGCCTGGTAAAGTGGGTGTGCAAACCCTTTTTGGTAAGGTGCAGGATCATGTACTCGAGAGCGGTTTGCACATCATTAACCCCTTGGTTGATATCACCACATTTGATATACAAACCCAAACGTATACCATGAGCGCTGTAAGCAACGAGGGCCAGAAGGAAGGTGACGACGCCATCCGCGTGCTGTCAAGCGATGGATTAGAGGTTACCATTGATCTGTCTGTATTATACAAAGTAACCGCCGACAGGGCCCCTTTTATTTTGCAGAATATCGGCGAAAATTACCTGGATAAGATCGTACGCCCGGTATCACGCACGGCTATACGCGACAATGCGGTTAATTATGCCGCTGTTGATCTGTACTCCACCAAGCGACAGGAGTTTCAGGATAAAATAAACCGGTACATAACGGCCAATTTTGCAAAACGCGGCCTGGAGCTACAGCAGATCCTGGTACGCAATATTACCCTGCCTGCCTCGGTGAGGGCCAGCATCGAATCAAAGATCAATGCCGAACAGGACGCCCAGAAAATGCAGTTTGTGCTGCAAAAGGAACGTCAGGAAGCCGAGCGTAAACGCGTAGAGGCCCAGGGTATAGCCGATTATCAAAAGATCCTTTCAACCGGATTATCAGACAAGCAACTTCAATACGAAGCTATTAAGGCCCAAAAAGAGATCGCTTTATCGCCCAACGCCAAAGTGATCATTATTGGCGGTAAGGGTAATCCTATTATGCTGAGCGATAAGTAATACCTGAACAATCTGGTCATTTTGTTAAAAAAGTGGGTTTACATGTAAACCCACTTTTTTAGACATAAATTCGCATAATCTGTTGATTGTTAATTATATAGCTGCATGTAAACCGTAAAAAGTGTAAACCCATGTAAACCATGCAGCACAAAGTATTCAATGTCATTTTCCTGAGTATATTGCTGTGATTTTATAATATCTTCGGGCATGAAATTATCAGTATCAGACCAGAACACCGGCGGCGATCTGTTGCTGCACCATAACGAACCGCAGCTCGACCGCTTGTTTTACACACGCGATTACGACTATAAATATTTTACCATAGCCTGGAACCGGGGCGGCAAACAAACCGTAACCATTGATGGCGTGGCCCATGATTTTATGCCAAATACCGTACTGCCGCTCATGTTTAACCAGTCGTTTTATTTTGAAAATCCCAACGATGTGGTGGCCTGGCAGTTTAACCGCGAATTTTATTGCATTGTTGACCATGATACCGAAGTAAGCTGCGTTGGCTTTTTGTTTGGGATGAATGATAATGTATTCATCGACCTGGATCCGGATACGCAGCGAAAATTGAAAGTACTGCTGGATGTATTTATTGAGGAACTGAATACCAAGGACGATATCCAGACCGATTTGCTCATCATGCTGCTGAAACGGCTTATTATCATGATCACCCGGCTGGCCCGTGCTGGTACTTTCCCAGATGTAAAATTGAACGACGACCGTTTTCACATCCTGCGCAAATTTAATTTACTGGTTGAGATGAACTTCCGCGAACAACACAGTGTGAGTTATTATGCAGGGAGGTTAAATAAATCGCCCAAGACCTTATCCAACCTTTTCGCACTGTACAATCATAAAACGCCCATCCAGATCATCCAGGAGCGGATATTGATAGAGGCTAAACGCCTGTTATTTTATACCGATAAATCGGCCAAGCAAATTACCTATGAACTGGGTTTTGATGACGCGGCCTATTTCAGTAATTTCTTTAAAAAGCATACCTCTTTATCACCGTCGGAATTCAGAAATAGCAAGAAAATGGTAGCGTAGGGAAATAATTACAAGTTGTCGGGAAGTATACTCATTCCGCAGGTGCAATAGTTGATGCACCTTTGTATCGTTGATTCAAACAACAAACATCAACACACACGACAATGAAAACTCAAACTCTGAAAAATGCATTAAAAACAAGCTTAGCTGCCTCAGCTATTATTTTATCAACTATTATTGGTTCAGCCCCTAAAGCCGAAGCCCAAACCGTAAAAAATATAGTATTGGTGCATGGCGCCTTTGCTGATGGATCTGGCTATAAAGGTGTTTATGATATCCTGACTAAAAAAGGTTATAATGTAACTGTTGTTCAAAACCCATTAACATCTCTTAAAGATGATGTGGATGCTACCAATCGTGTTATCGAAAAACAAGACGGGCCTGTAATATTGGTTGGTCACTCATGGGGTGGTACCGTAATTACCGAAGCCGGTACAAACCCTAAAGTAAAAGCACTGGTTTATATAGCCGCTTTTGCTCCTGATAATGGCGAAACTACTTTAAAACTGGTTCAATCATTACCAGCCGCCCCAGAAAACGGCATATTGCCTCCGGACGAAAAAGGCTTTGTTTATTTTAGCAAAGAAAAATTCCACGCTGGTTTTGCTGCCGACCTGAGCAAAGAAGTAGCCGACTTTATGTATGCTTCACAAGGCCCTATCGCAGCACAAGGTTTTGTAGCCCCAATTACCGAAGCCGCCTGGAAAACCAAACCAAGCTATGGTATAGTAGCCACTGAAGATAAAGCCATTAACCCCGATATTGAACGTAACATGTACAAACGTGCTGGCGCCAAAGTAACCGAAATAAAAGCAAGCCACGTAGTATTCATCTCACATCCAGATGCCGTTGCCAAAGTAATTATTGATGCAGCAAATAATGTCAAATGATTCTTAGATTATAAGACAAAAGGCCGCTTATCTTAAGATAGGCGGTCTTTTTGTTGTTATAAATAAAATTAATCTACCATAGTAAGATTCTCACTTTTTTCCAATGCAGAGATTAGAAAATCAAAAACGTTTGGTCTTTCCATTATAGCAGGGGGATTGTAATCGCTATCATAAGTGACGTTATCTAGCGATATATATCTATAATCATCTCTTGAATTTTTATGCAATGAAAAATTTGCTATTTGCTTATTCACTATTACTGACTTTTTATTTTGATTTTCATCAACGTTGGCATCATTAAAAATTATATTTTGATCAATGATAAATAATAGGGATGCTTTAATAAGACTTCTTTCGATACTTTCTGGATAATCAATCGTGTTCAAATTTCCTGAGGTAGCTTCAAACCTATTTGCCAAAGCTTCTAAATGTTTTTTTAAATCTACTGAGCTGAATAGTTTTTTTAATAAGTGTGTTAATACTAAAAAAGGAAACTCGTTCGCTGGATAGTTATATTTTCTTTGGCCAGCACTTATTTTAAATGACGGTGTATCATAACAAATAAACTGTTCAAGACTTCTTAATGAAATAACATTTATTTCGAATAATGATATTAAGATATACTCAAATGCTTTATAAAGGGATGAATTTATCGGTGAATAATTACCTTGTAGTTTCTGTGGGATATTTTGGGGCTTATCTATAAATATTTTTTGAAGCGCTTTTACTACATATTTTCGATTGTCGTATAAGAAAATATCTGTGGAGAAGAATTTATCAATATATCCGCTAAAATCGACTCCTTTCCCATAACGATGTTCATACATTAGTCTTATGTTGTTGTAGTCACAAACGAAAATTACTTTATCGAATCCGAATTTATTTTCTTGATTGACACTGTCATAATGAGCACTAAAAATATTGAATAATCTGAAAACATGCTCAGGGTCCAGTCTATCAAGATCATCAATTATTAATACCGTTTCTTTGATGATTGTGCTGTTATTTTCCGGGCTTTTAGTCGGCGTTTTAACCCTTTCGAGCATCGTTGATATTAGTTCGGAAATATCATCATATTCGTGAGCAGAACCCTTAAACGCTTTTAGATTCTTAATGTATTTTAATAGTAGGTCACTCTCTCCTGCAGAAACGATATCTTTATGAGCTTTGAAATCATTTGATATGGATTGGATTTCATCAAAAATAGATATAAAGCTTTCTGATCCCGGTTTTACAGCTTTTAAGATAGATTTTAAAAGGGGCTCAATTTTTAAATTGTGTAGAATGAACATTTGTCCAATGAGAGCCGTTGAATAATCTTCTTTTTGAAGATTTATTTCGTTAGGATATTTTGATAGTAGTTCATAAATTAAATCATATTTAATCAACTCAAACACGTCTTTATTATGAGCTATTGAGTAATTGACGGGATATAATTTTAGAGTGATATACTTATCGTTTTCTTCAAAAAAATTATTTAAAAAGGTTGATTTTCCTGTTCCGAATCGAGCTGAAAATAATATCCTCTTATTTGATTCGTCATTTATATGTTGTTCAAAATCAGTTTTAACACTGCCTTGATCAATAAAAGTTAGTGATGGTTTGGGCATAGGTTATTTTTATGACTAATATAGTGCATGTGCCAGAGTTTTTGCTATTTTATTACATGCCTTATCCCCAAACCCGTGTCATTATTCAATATATATTTGCCATCAGCAAAATCGGGCATCTGGTAGGGGTTATTGCTTACCAGGAAGGGGCCGTCAAGGTCAACCCAGTCGCTTTGTGGGGCCAGGGCCAGACCAGCCAGGGCGGCGCAGCTGGTTTCGGTCATACAGCCTATCATAATCTTCAGATTAAGTTCCCGGGCTCTTTTGATCATCCGGCTGGCCTCATATATACCTGCCGATTTCATCAGTTTGATATTGATGCCCGTGTAAACACCTTTGGCTTTATCTACATCCTCAAAACGCTGTACAGCTTCATCGCCAATAATAGGGATGGGACTGCGCTCGGTGAGCCAGGCATTGCTGTCAGGATCAGTCTTGAGCATGGGTTGTTCTATCAGTTGTACACCTTGTTCCTGCAGCCAGTAAGTCATGTCGAGACTTTGTTGCAGGTCTGTCCAGCCCTGGTTGGCATCTACATAAAGGGGCACATCGGTCACAGAGCGTATGGTGCTGATGAGTTCTTTGTCGTTATCCTTACCCAGTTTTACTTTGATCACCTTGAAACCTTCGGCCTCTTTTACTTTTTTGATGATCATTTCGGGTGTATCGATACCGATGGTAAAACTGGTTACCGGCATTTTTGCAGGGTCGCTGCCCAGCAGTTGCCAGCAGGGTTGTTGTTTGATCTTCCCATCCAGGTCATGCAGGGCAATATCAATAGCGGCTTTAATGGCCGGGTTGCCCGGAGCTATGCTGTCCAGGTAATTGATCACCGCGCCAAAATCAATGGGATAACTGATCCGGCTGATATCAACCTTACTCAAAAAAGCGGTAGCGGTTTCATGGCTTTCGCCCATATAGGGCACCATAGATGCTTCACCATACCCGGTATAACCTTCGTGCTTAATTTGCACCAGCATAATAGGGGTAGAGGTACGCGAAAACTTGGCTATAGTAAAAGCGTGTTTGAGTTGCAGTTCAAAGGGTTGATATGTCAGTTCCATGTTTCTTAGATGTGCGGATGTGCAAATATGCAGATGAAAAATGATGTGCGGATGTGCAAATTTTAAATGTGCAGATGAAAAATGATGTGCAAGTTATGTCAAAAAATCCGCACATCTGCATATTTGCACATCCGCACATCTGTTTCATCCTTATCTTTGCGGCCATGTCGGCACAAATTTATTCACCGTTCGAGCGTTTTAATTTCAGTAATAATAAGTGCTTCCTGAGCGGGCAGCCCTTAAATTCTGAAGAAGAAAAGATACAGGTTTTTCCGCAATGGCTCATGAGCCGCTACAACCTGGAAGATAAACCTTTTAAACTGCTCGACGAAAGCATGGCCACTTACAAAGACCTGAAACTGCCCTGCACCGCTGCCATCAACGAACAATTCCTGGAACCCCTGGAGGCTGAGATCGCTGCTGCTTTTGACGCTGGCTATGAAGCCGTAAAGCAATTGGATGAGCTGAAATTGTTTCAATGGGCAAGTAAACTGTTGTATGGTATTATATTTAATGAGATCCAGGCGGGCATTAAACAACAGCATGCGCAAGGCGAAGAGTTTAGCATGTCGCAGGCCATTATCCATAAATTCAGCCACCTGCACCTGATGCTGCAAAGTCTGAATCTGCCTATCGAGCTGGATGGTTTTAAACCTTTTAGTTTGGTATTGTTTAAAGTGGATAATGCTGAGGATATTTTTGGCTATCGCGATGAGATCAACACGCTGACATTTTCGCTTCGGATCAAAGATTTTGGTTTGATCATTTGCCTGCAGGATAACGGCGCCAATGCCAGCTATCACAGGGAGGCGTTGGAGAAAATTAAAGGTCACACCCTGCACCCTATCCAGTTTGAAGAAGTTAACGCGCGCTTTTTTTATTCGGCATACCTGTTCAATCGCCTGCCAGAGTATAATATTTTACCTGTGGAAGATATCATTTACGTAGAAGCCATGCCCCTGCGGGGCACCAGCACCAAACCGCTGTTTGACGATTGGGTACCCAAAGTTTATGGCCAGGTGCTGGAAAACTTCTGGAAAAACTGGGGATTCCTACTGTTCGAGATCATCAAAAATCCCGAAGAACCAATGAGCTTTCTGTTTGATGCCGATGGCAATATCCTTAATGCAGCATCGATTGAATTGCCCCGGTAATTTGCTGAATAAATGCTGGCAAAACCGGGGGATTAAGCAAAATGGTGATCATTAAACCACTCAGGGCTCCATATAAGTGAGCATCATGGTTAATGCTGTCATGGCTGTATTTAGAGGCGTAGGTACAATATATTAAGTACAATATACCAAATACGTAAGCCGGTATCAGGATAGGTAAAAATATCAGGCCCATTTTTGCCAATGGGAAGTATAATATCGCTCCAAATATTACAGCACTTATTGCACCAGAAGCACCAAGACTGTAGTAATTATAATTATCCCGGTTTTTAAGCACCGAAGGCATATCGCTCAATACCAGGCTTACTATATACAATAAGCCGAACTGCCAATGCCCGATGACTTGTTCCAACTGGAAGGCGAAAAAATAATAGGACATCATATTGAACAGCAGGTGCATGGTATCGCGATGGATGAGGCCACTGGTGATGAGCGTATGCAGATCTTTACCACGCGAAACCGTATAAGGGTGCAGCATCATTTTGCCTAACACGTTTTGATTGTAAAAGGCATATAACGAAGTGATGAGCGTAATAACAAAAATGACAGACGCTACAGGCGTTAGGATAAGATATTCCATTTATTTAAGATCGAGTTTGGTATCGGTTAGCAAGCGGCCCACCGGGTAGCGCATAAAAGTTTTTTCAAAATAGGGTGAATTGCGGTAAACAAAGAATAATTGCGCCTGCGCGCTGCCGGCCAGTTTAGGGTCTTTACTTTTCGCGTCATCAAGTTTCTTTTTCAGTTCAGGGTCTTTTTTCAATAAGTTGGCAGCTATATCTTCAAATACATAATCCGAAAAATATTCCTTTTCGCCCAGTACCGAATCAAAAAAGTTCCAGGTAAAAAAAGAGTCGACACCCTGCGGTTCCAATGTTTCCACAATATAACGGTTTATGGGTTGATTAGTATACACTACGTAATCGCCGGTGTAAAATTTAACACGCGTATCCACCGGGTTCAGTTTAACAGCCGAGTGCAGGTAATGCCCTTCATAAGGTTTTTGCGGGGATTTATAATCCTCAATATAATACATCTGTAAGCCCAGGGTGGTATCATGGGCCAGTTGCTGCATTTTAACCCCATTCAGTTTAAACAAATCGATTACCTTGCCCCAGGCCTGCGGAATCACATAGGCTACGGGTTTATCGGCTGTGGCGGTAACTTTATAGGTGTTCCAGAAATTGATGGTTTTGGTGTAAGGTTTATTCCGGTCGTAATACAGCCTATTTAAGCCGCTCACTTCGCTGGTTTTATATCCGGCGGCATAGCCTTTGAAAGTAATGGTATCTATAGCTTGCCGGTCGACGGCCCAGTTGAGCGCAAACGTTTTTTGTTGAGTTACCTGTGCATCGGCTTGTTGCTTGAGTTCGCCTATCAGTTTAGCATCGCGCTGGTTAATATCGATGAGGTGCTGCATAAAATCATACGTAGCATATACCCGTTTGTCAAATGGCTTGAGCATATGTGTTTCTGTAATGTAACTGATGATATTGTGCTGGGCCGCAAAGCCTGTGGCAAAACGCGGTGTTTCTAAAAAGCTCACAATGCCCGAGTCGGGCAAGCCTTCTTCTCCTGCTCCGTAGGGTATCATCTCATACTCGCTTTTTTTCATGTGGCTGTACAGGTATGGCGTAAGCGTTTTAGTGGTATAATTAGCCAGGATGGGGTTTTGCTTATCCTTTTGCGTTTCAATAAGTGTCATTACATATTGATAGTCGGCGCCATCGCTGGTGTGGTTATCCAGGAAGATCTCGGGTTTCCAGGTGGTAAGGATCTGTGTAAATGCCTGGGCATTGCGACTATCGGCTTTAATAAAATCGCGGTTCAGATCCAGGTTGCGGTAATTACCCCTAAAGCCATAAGCCACAGGTTCGTTCTGACTAACCCGGCTCAACCCGCGGTTCAAACTGCCATCAATATTGTAAAGAGCAATGAGGCAGATCACCACATCTTTTGGGAGCTGATTTTTTTTAAGCAGATCGCGCACCAGCATCATGCTGGCATCAATACCTTCGGGCTCACCAGGGTGTATGCCGTTGTTGATCAGGAGCACCCGTTTGTTTTGCTTTTTGATCAGCGCCGGATCAAATACCTTGTCCCGCGACAGCACAATCAAGGTAAGCGGTTTTCCTATATCCGTTGTGCCGTAATTGATCAGCTTCATCTGTTGGGGGTAAAGCCTGTTGAGGTTTTGGTAATACGCGATCACTTCGGCATAGGTAGCAGTATAGTTATGGTCCGGATGCTGCTCGAATGGAGTTAATTGTGCATATGCTGAAGCAATAGCAACTAAGAGGATCAATAAAACGGATAGAATTTTCTTCATTGAGATGTATTATTGCCCAAATATAGTGTTTGGGAGCCAAGAGATGAGAGCCAAGAGTCAAGATGCATCAAATACTGTAATTGGCCCCGATTATTATATCTAATCTATTGCTTTTAGTTCGGCCTGTAGTTTTTTGGGTAGGCCCAGGATCACCTGCTCATAGGAATGGTCAATCATTTCACAAAGTTGTTTGCGGGTTAGCGAGCCATCCATATACACGGTGTTCCACATTTTTTTATTCATGTGGTAGCCTGGCTGCACTTCGGGATAACGTTCACGCAGATCAACGGCAAGTTCTGGTTCGCACTTTACATTAAACCGGTTGCCGCTTTCCAGCCCGATGAGTAAAAACAATTTACCGGCAACTTTAAAAACAAGGGTATCTTCGCCAAAAGGGAAACCTTCTGTTACGGCCGGCTTGTGCAGGCAATAGTCACGCAATTCTTCTATATTCAAAATCCGAAATTTCTGATCAGTTTATTATAAGATACCGTATTGCCAAAATTATACCGGAAGCCTATCGTAAAGTGGGCATATTGGTCGGGCGCATTGTTCTTAAACTGTGCAGGGGGATCATTATAGCCATCGAGTCCTTCGCCGAAGGTATAATTGTGTTCGTAACCCAGCGTAATGGTATAACCTACCTGCTCATAGGAATCATAAATTTTAAACTCGTAACCAAAGCGCAGCGGTAATACCATGTTGGTGCTTTTGTCCTTGCCCTGGAAACCATTGGTGCTGCCCACCGGGCCGTTTTGAACATATGCAGGCAGGTTGGTACGCTGTATATCCTTCATATTGTTGGATATGGCACCTATACCCGTGCCCACATAAAAGTTTTTGATCACGTTTAAAAAACCATTGTCGGCATAATCAATAAAACTTCCCAATTGAACATCGGCATGCAGTAACAAAGCTTTATAGGAGTTTTTATAAATCCGGCCAAAGGCATCTTTATCGGGAGTACGGCCACCGCCCGAAAGCGTGCCGAACTGGTACTCCAGCGCTACAGGCACGTAAGGGTTAAAATTGTAGGCGATGTTTAAATTATAAATAGGGTGGT